>Ga0105245_10000228_pt1 | contig 53451 bp, 53 predicted proteins | sample KBSM54metaG_FD_81523 | JGI IMG/M metagenome (GOLD analysis project Ga0105245, IMG submission 81523) | Miscanthus rhizosphere microbial communities from Kellogg Biological Station, Michigan, USA - KBS M5-4 metaG | ecosystem: Host-associated > Plants > Roots > Rhizosphere > Soil | place...
CCGGCCGCCGCCACCAGGGCGGTTACTTCATGGCGTTCCGCACGTTCCTCGCGGAAGCGCCGGCGCAACCGGATGCGATGGCCACCTGTGGTGGCCCGTGTGACACCGCGACCACGCCGTCGCGGACCGACGTCACGATGTTCTTCGATTTCGGCGTTCACTTCGGCCACTAGAAAGGTTCGGTCATGCACGTCATGCAGGTGGTGCCTCGGCACCGGAGGGTCTCGTCTTGCCTTTTGCTCGCCGTCGCGGCGTGCGCGGGTGGCGGTGCGAAGCAACAGATGGCGGCGCCGACGGCGGCCGCGTATGGCGGCGGTTACGGCGGTGGCTATCAAGCGCCGGCGCCGGCGTCGCCCGCGCACGCATCGATTTCGACGAACGAAGGCATCGGCTCGATCGCCGAAACCGCCCCCGCACCCGAGCGGCCCGGCCTCGGCACGACGTTCGGCGAGTCGGTCTACGCACCGATCAGCTTCGCGCCGTTCGTCCGCGCGGGTAGCGATCCGTGGGCAGAGGTTCTGCTCCACTACAACGACGAGTCGGGCGTTCGCGCCCACGCGGAGTACCTGAACGCGTATCCCCGCCCGCTCGAGGTCCCCGCCGGCGACGGCTCGCTCTCGGTCGCGCTCGTCGACGAGACCGGCCGCACGCTGCCGGGCTATGCCGCCGGGGGGCGCTCGCTCGTGATCGGCGACGATGGCGAGCGCTACAAGATCGTCGTCCGCAACGCGACGACCGCGCGGTTCGAGATCGTCGCATCGGTCGACGGCCTCGACGTGATCGACGGCAAGCCGGCCGATCCGGGCCGGCGCGGCTACATCGTCGATCCGCACGACACGCTCGTGATCGACGGCTTCCGCACGTCCGACGCGAACGTCGCCGCATTTCGGTTCGGCCGGGTCGCCGATTCCTACGCCGCGCAGACCTCCGGCGATCGCAACGTCGGCGTCGTCGGTCTCGCGATCTTCTCGGAGCGCGGTGCGGTGTGGTCGCGCGGCGAGCTCCAGGAGCGCGATTCTGCGGATCCGTTCCCGCAGCGCGGCTACGCGATGCCGCCGCGCTGAGCGCTACTCGTCGTCGAGGTGCTCGGTCTCGGCATCGCCCGAGAGATCGAACGAGACGTAGCCAGCAAAGTTGCGTCGCGCCTGATCCTCGAGCATCGCCGCGTAATCCTCGTGATCGAACAGATCGGTGTAGAGCTCCGGCGTGAGATCCTCGATCACGCCGTCGCTGAGGTAGACGTCGAGTCCGGGATACGCGAGGCAGACGTACGGCACGTCGTCGATATCGACGATGAACACCGGATACTCGCCGAACCGGTCGGGCTCGCCGACGTACATGAACCGGCGCGAGTCACTGCCGCCCGGGACGACGAGACACCAGCCCGGCAACAGCTCGCTGAAGTCGGCGGCGTCGGCCGTGTCCTCGTCGAACTGCTCCGTCATCATCGCGCGGAACCTCCTGAACGCGAGCTTGCCGTCCGCGTCGAGGACGTCGAGATAGCTCGCGTCGTACGCGAGAAACCGCGCGAGGCTCGGCGGCAGCGGCTTGCCATCCGGCAGCGTCAGCGCCGCGATCGCCTCGGGCGCGAGGCCTTCGGGCGTCTCGACCGGCATGCCCGGTAAGAGCCCGCCATCTTCGGCTTGGAGCGCTGCGATCACGCTATCGACGAGCTCGACGCCACGTGCGGGTTCGGTCACCCGTGCATCGTATCGTCGAACAGCGCGAGCATCGCGCGCCACGATCGGCGATCCGCGACCGTGTCATAGGCGCACGCTTCGCGCGTGATGCCCGGGACGCTGAAGCCGTGCTGCGCGCCGCCGAGGACGAGCAGCTGCCAGTCGGCTCCCGCAGCGGTCATCTCCGCTTCGAACGCCGCGCGCTGCGCCGGTGGACAGAACGCGTCGGCCGCACCTGTCACGGCGAGCACGCGTGCGGTGATCCGATCGGCGGGTGCCGTCGTCGTCAGCCCGCCGTGCAGCGACACGACAGCGCGAACCCCGACGCCCGTGCGTGCGAGCTCGAGCGCGGCGAGCCCACCGAAGCAATGGCCCACCGCGAACGTGATCGGCACGGCCGCAGCGAGCTCGGTCCACGCGGCGACGACGCGGGCGCGGAGCTCCGCGGGATTCGCGACGAGACCCATGATCGCTTCCCGGGTCGGCGGCCCACCGAATAGATCGGGCGCGTAGACCGCATAGCCGAGCTCTGCGAGCCGGCTGCCTCGCTCGCGTTCGTGATCGCCGCGGCCGGTGCCGCCGTGGATCAAGAGGATGCCGGCGGTCGCGCCGGCAGGGACAGAAACGGTGTCGAACATGCGCAGATCCTTTCGATGTGCGCAGATCTAATTATCACCATTTTCGAAGAAAAGTCAAGTGCTTACGAGGCGCTTGATCAGATCATCGAGCGCCGCCTGCGGGTCTTCGCAGATGCCGGTGTGGACCGGCGAGGTCTGGATCACGGCGCTCCGCGGCGCGACCAGCCAGTGAAATCGCTCGCCTCGCGGTAACGCCGCGATCGGGCCGCCGGCCGGATCGCCGGCTGCGATCAACGGGATCGAAGCGAGCGCGAGAGCGATCTCGTCGAGGTCGATCGAAGCGTCGAGCGCTTTCACGCGCGCCGGATCGAGCGCGAGCTTCGCAGCGAGGAAGCGCTTCGTCGCACACGCGACGATCGCACCGACGTTGATGCACTCGCCGCGTTCGACCCGCGGCACGACGCGAATCAGCGCCCAGTCAAAAGAATCAACCGATCCGGACACGCTCGGCCTCCTCGACGAAAGCGCGTGGCGCGGTCATCCGCTCCATGAAGTATGCGAGATACGCTTCGCGCGTCGCCGCGGGTGTCGCCTCGGCGGTGAGGTAATCGTCTGGAACGTCGGCGAGGATCGCGCGCAGCGCATCGCCGGTCACGAGCGGCGCGAGCGCCGCATCCGCATCGAGGATGCTGGCCGCGACCGGCAACAACGCGTGCTGCGCGATCGGCGCGAACGGCAGGCGCGCTTTCGCGGCGCGATTCGGCCAGTCGTGATGGAAATACAGCGCGGCGCCGTGATCGATCAGATACAGCTGCTTGTGCCAGCGCAGCATGTTCGGGTTCCGCGCCGTGCGATCGACGTTCGAGATCAGCGCGTCGAACCAAACGATCTTCGCTGCGAGCTGCGCATCGACGCGCGGCATCGCAGGCTCCCAGTTCAGCGCGCCCGGCAGGTAGTCGAGCCCGATGTTGATCCCGCCGCTCGCCTTCAGGGTCGTCTGGATCTCGGGATCGGGCTCGGACCGCCCGAGCACGACGTCGACGTCGATCGCGACGACCTGCGGCACCGGCAAGCCGAGCACACGCGCGAGCTCGCCGCCGATCGCCTCGGCGATCAGCGCCTTGACACCCTGCGCCGCGCCGCGAAACTTCACGACATACGTGCCGCTGTCGTCGGCCTCGACGATCGCCGGGACCGAGCCGCCCTCGCGGAGCGGGGTCAGGTAGCGCGTCGCACGGACCGTTCGCACGGCCCGACCATACTACGCGTGACACCGGCGCGGCTGGCGGTCGAGGTAGCGCGCGACGATCGGCTCGATCGCTCGCAACCGATCGACCTCGATCGCGGCGGGGCCGACCGCAACCTCGCCGACCCGGCGGAGCAGCTGGCGGCACAGCTGCAGCTTGTTCGCGGTGAAGTCATCGATCACGCGCGGGTGGATGTACGAGCTGCGGCAGACCGCAGGCGTGTGGCCGAGCTTGCCTGCGACGATCTCGAGCACTTGTTTGACCGCGCGCTTGCACCCGGCTGCGCTGCCCGGATGCTCGAGCGCGCAGAACAACAGCGTCGCGCCGAGTGTTGCCGCCCAGGTCCGATAGTCCTTCGCGGTGAACGGACCGCCGGTGACCTCGCGGAGGTAGTCGTTGACGTCGTTCGAGCTGATCGCGCGGACCTCGTCGCCGTCGCGATATTGGAACAGGCGCTGGCCCGGCAGGTCGCGGCAGCGCCGGACGATCCGCGCGAGCCGGCGATCCGTCAGCACGATGCGGCGCTGGACGCCGGACTTGCCGCGATACGCGAGCTCGAGCGTGTCGCCGTGGATCTTCGCGTGGCGATCGCGCAGCGTCGTCGCGCCGTACGATCCGTTCTGGCGCGCGTACTCGTCGTTGCCGACGCGGAGCTGGGCGCGCTCCATCAACGCGACGACGGTCGCGACGACCTTGCGCTTGCATAGACACGCGCACGCGAGGTCGCGCTCGACCGCCGCGCGCAACTTCGGGAGCACCTCGCAAAACCCGACGAGTCGGTGGTACTTCGCTTCGTCGCGAACCATCCGCCACTTCGGGTGATAGCGATACTGCTTGCGCTGGCGCGCATCGCGCCCGGTCGCCTGGATATGGCCATCGGGGTCGCGCGAGATCCACACGTCGGTCCACGCCGGCGGAATTACCAGCGCGCGGATGCGCGACAGTGTCGCGGCGTCGCGCACTGCCCGGCCCTGCTCGTCGACGTAGCGGAAACTCTTGCCGTGGCGAAGCCGGCGCAGGCCCGGCGCATCGTCGCCCGCGTGCACGAGCTCGACCGCACTCGCCGCGGCAACCGGATCGCCGGAGATGACCTGTGAAGCCAGCAGCATGCTGACTGCTTCAGCACGCTGCGTGCCAATCGCTTCACAAGTGTTGCACGAGGCGCACGAGCCCGTAGATGACGAGGGCGAACGCGCCGACCACGGCGACGACGGCGCCGATCAGATAGGCCCAGTCCACGGCCTGGGTCATCGCATCGGGTTTCCCTCCGGCGACCCGCTGCTCGAGCAGCACGAGGTTCTTCTCGTTCGCCTTGTAGAAGAAATCGGCAACGTCTCCGACGACGGGCAGCGCACCGACGACCATGTCGATGCCGAGGTGGAGCAGCATTCGCGCGACGACCGCCTTCGACAGGCCGCGGCGCACGGCGATCGAGACGATGTAGAGCCCGACCGCGGCGCCGATCACGTCGCCGATGCCAGGCACGAGACCGATCAGGGGATCCAGCCCGTACTTGTCCATCCATCGCGCGATCGTGCGGGCCCGCTCGATCTCGGGATCCGCAACTAGCGAGACAGGAGGCATGGGTCCTGTCACAGCACGGCGCGTGCCACCTGGGCTACGCTCCCTGTATGGACTTCGTGTTCATGCTCACCCGCTCGGACCAGACGGTAACCGATGCGCTCGACGTGATGGACGAGATCAAGTCCGTTCCACTCACGCACATCGGCTTCAAGGATGTCGGCGTCCCGCCCGCGACGCTGCGCGAGCTCGTCGCGCGAATCCACGATCGCGGCGCGACGTCGTACATGGAGGTGGTGTCGACGACGCCCGAGGCATGCCTCAACTCGGCGCGGGTCGCGCGCGACATCGGCGTCCAGCGCTTGCTCGGCGGCACACAGGTCGACGAGGTCCTCGAGATCGTGGCCGGCAGCAAGACCACGTATCACCCGTTCCCCGGCAAACCGTTCTCGCATCCGACGAAGCTCGGAGGCTCGGCCGCCGACGTCGAAGCCGACTGCAAGCGGTTCGCAGCGAAGGGTTGCGCCGGTGTCGACCTGCTCGCGTATCGCGCGACCGAGGCCGATCCACTCGAGCTCGTGCGCGCCGCGCGGCGTGGCACGCCCGGCTACTTGCTCGTCGCCGGTAGCGTCTCGACTGCCGCGCAGATCCAGGCACTGAAAGGTGCCGGCGCGGACGCGTTCACGATCGGCTCCGCCGCGTTCGACGGCTCGTACTCGCCGCTCGTCGGCTCGTTGCGCTCCCAGTTGCGGGCGATCCTCGATGCCTGCTGATCCGATAGCGCAGCTCCTCGCAGGCGCGTATCCCGATCCCGAGACCGGCGAGCTGCTCGGCTGCGAAGCGCGCGCGATCGCGATCGAACCGTCGCTGGCCGGCCGCGAGGTCGAGCTCGTCGAGCAGCTCCAGCTCGGCGATACGTTCGCGGTGCTCGGCGATGTCGACACGTACGCTGCACTCGGCGAGCGCGTCGCGCGTGCGCTCGAGACCAAGTATCGCGTCCAGCGCATCGTCCTGCCCGAGCAACCCGAGTGCGATCGCACGACCGCCGCGTGGGTCGAAGCGCGGATCGCGCCGGGCACGTCGGCGCTGATCGCCGTCGGCTCCGGCACCGTCAACGACCTCGGCAAGCTATCCGCGATGGCGCGCGATATCCCGCAGCTCGTGTTCGCGACCGCGCCGTCGATGAACGGCTTCACCTCGGTCAGCGCCTCGATCCACGAGGACGGCGCGAAGCGCTCGGTCCGCGCGCGCACGCCGATCGCGGCGTTCTTCGATCTCGACGTGCTCGCCCACGCGCCGCCGCGCCTGATCCGCGCCGGACTCGGTGATTCGGTCTGCCGGCCGACCGCGCAGGCCGACTGGTTGCTCGCGCATCTCTTGCTCGACAAGCCGTATCGCGAGCTCCCGTTCGCATTGCTCCGCGACGACGAACAGGTCCTGTTCGCGAACGCGGCGGGCCTCCTCGAGAAGGATCCGACCGCGCTGCGTGCGCTCGCTCGCGTGCTCGTGCTCTCCGGTTTCGGCATGACGCTGTGCGGAGGCAGCTATCCGGCGAGCCAAGGCGAGCACCTGATCTCGCACTACCTCGAGATGATCATCGACGGCCAGGCGCCCGTCGTGAAGCCGTTCCACGGCGAGCAGGTCGGCGTCGCCGCACTCGTGATGGCGCGGCTCCAGACCACGGTGCTCGCACGCGAAGGCATCCCGCGCCTCCACGCCGTCGGGATCACGCACAAGTCGGTGATCGATCACTTCGGCCCCGAGCGTGGTGCCGCGGTCTGGCAGGACGTCGTGACGAAGCAGATCGACGTCGATGCGACGAACGCGCGACTCGCCCGCGACTGGCCGGCGATGCGCGCGCGCCTGCTCCAGGTTGTCCAGCCGCCGGAGCAGCTCGCGGCCGTCCTCACCGCGGCCGGCGCACCGACGACGCCGTCCCAGATCGGCTTCCCCGATCGCCTGTTCGGCGAAGCGTTCACGCACGCGCGCGAGCTCCGCGATCGCTACACGTTCCTCGACTTCGCGATGGACATGGAACCTTAGCGCGACACGCCGGGCGCGATCACGTCGCCCGAGTCGCGCTCCTGCACCGCCTGCTTGAAGCCGACCTCTTCGGCGCGCTGCTTGAACCACATGCCTTCGGGCGTGTGGCGCGCGATGCCGTCGAACAGCGTCGCGAACATCTGGGTCGACGCCATCCCCATGTTGTCGAACGCCTGGTTGACCATCAGCTTCGCCATCATCAGCTGATTGCGCGGCACGCCGGTCATCCGCGCTGCGAGCCTGCCGACCTCGGCGTCGAGCTCGCCCTCGGGCACGGCATCGGTGACGAGGCCGATCGCCTTCGCCTCGCGGCCGGAGATCAAGTCGCCGGTCAGCAGCATCCGCTTCGCGCGCTCGGCGCCGAGCCGATAGACCCACATCGCCGTCGTCGGGATGCCCCACACGCGCGCCGGCGGATAGCCGATCTTCGCATCGTCCGCCATCACGACGAGGTCGCAGCACAGCGCGATGTCGCTGCCGCCCGCGACCGCGTGGCCGCGGACCTTCGCGATCGTCGGCTTGTACGACCGCCACAGCGACATGAACTTCTGCGTGTTGCCGTACATGAACCGGAAATCGACCATCGGGTCCCACGGCATGTCCTGGACGCCGGCGTTTGCCCCCGGTTTCTCGGCGAACTCCTGGAGATCGTAGCCGGCGCAGAAGCTCCGCCCTGCCCCGGTCACGACGATCACGTGAACCTCGTTGTCCGCGTTCGCGCGCGCGACGCAGTCGGCGAGCTCGTCCGGCAGGTACGCATCGATCGCGTTCAGCCGGCTCGGCCGATTCAGCGTGATCGTGGCGACTCGATCCTCGACGGCATACGCGACGCTTTGCATGCGCGTACTATAGCCACGCCATGCTCCCGATCGTCCAGGTGGGTGACCCCGTGCTCCGCGCGATCGCGCGCCCCGTCGCTCCGGCCGACCTCGCCGGCCTGGCGCAGCTCATCATCGAGATGCGGGACACGATGCGCGACGCGCCCGGCGTCGGCCTCGCCGCTCCGCAGATCGGCCAATCGCTCGCGCTCGCCGTGATCGAGGATGCGCCGGAGCTCCACGCCGGGCTCACGCCCGAACAGCTCGCAGCCCGCGAGCGCGCCGCGGTGCCGTTCCACGTCATCGTCAATCCGAAGCTCTCGCCGGTCGGCGACGAACGCGTGGTCGCCTATGAAGGCTGCCTGTCGTTCAAAGGCTTCGTGATGATGGTCCCGCGGTTTCGCTCCGTTCGGGTCGAGGCCCTCGACGAGCACGGCACGCCTCGCGTGATCGAAGCGAGCGGGTGGTACGCGAGGATCCTCCAGCACGAGATCGATCACCTCAACGGGATCGTGTGCTGCGATCGCATGGATCCTCGGACGCTCAGCACGTCCGAGAACCACGGCCGGTTCGGCTAGAGCCGTCGTCCGCCGACCGATGCGGATCGGAGCAGTCGCAGGATCACGAGCAAGATCAACGCGCCGATGAAGGCGACGAAGATCGTGCCAGGCAGGCCGGCCATCGGCGTGTGCCAGCCTTCCCGCGTGAACAGCCAGCCGCCGACGAGGGCGCCGACCATGCCGATGACCATGTCGATCAGCACGCCGTAGCCGCCGACGATGAGACCGGCGAGCACGCCGGCAACGAGACCAACAACGAGCCATGTGACGATGTCCATGTCCCGAGCGAGTGCAGCCGGTATGCCGCGCGCGAGCCGCCACGATCCCCGCGCAACTACGCGTGAGCTGTGGCCCGCACGTGCGGAAATGTCCGAAGCGCTGCGAGCGCCGGCGCACATTGGCTTTTCAGCCACGGCGGAGCTGTGTTATCAGTACCGCCCCTGGAGCCATCGCCAAGTGGTAAGGCAACGGTCTGCAAAACCGTCATTCCCCAGTTCAAATCTGGGTGGCTCCTCCAAAGACCCCGCGTAAAGGCGGGGTTTCTCGTTTCGGCAAAGCCGCCGAGTTGTCTGACTTGATTGGCTTGCCGTCGTCGCGAGCACCGTGGCTAACTCGACCACGATGAGCGACGGATCGCACAAGGAGGCGACCGACAAGCCCGCCGTTAAAGAGCGCCAGACCACCGACGCGCGATCTGCGCCCGATGCGAAAGCGTGCGTCATCGGCAACCTCCAGATGCTCGCGGCACGTGGTGCGAATCCGGTCCATTCTGGAGATCCGTACGGAAACCAGACGTTGCAGCACGAGGCCGCGCGCGCCGGCACCCGCGGATCCGGCGCGCAGTTGCCGTACCTCGACCAGATCCAGCGCTCGTTCGGCAAGCACGACGTGCAGCAGGTCCGCGCTCACATCGGTGGAGACGCCGCCGTCGCCGCGGATGACATGGGAGCAAATGCGTTCGCGACCGGCAATCATGTCGCGTTCCGCGGGACGCCGGGGCTTGCGACCGCAGCGCACGAGGCCGCGCACGTCGTACAGCAACGCGGCGGAGTCCAGCTGCTGGGCGGTGTGGGGAGAGCCGGAGATCGCTACGAACAACACGCTGACCGCGTCGCGGAACGGGTCGTGGCCGGCGAATCGAGCGAGGCGTTGCTCGACGAGCACGCCGGTGGTTCGAGCACCCCGTCGGTGCAGCATGAATGCACGTGTCCACCCGGCGAGTGCGAATGCAGCGCGCTCCAGAAGGAAGACAAGCCCGGCTTGCTTCCAGACGCGCCGACCGCAGCGCCCGCGCAAGCGACCGCGGACGCCAAGACGTTCGCAAACGGCTACACGTTCTCGAGCGACGCAGCTTTCACGCGGAAGCAGCTGATCGCGATGTGGGTCGCAACGGATCGCGAGACAACCGCGAAGTTCGTGGCGACTTGCGACCAGGGCGACGTCGATGCGCAGCAGTTCACCCAGCAGCTGAACTGGGGCCACACCGGCTGGGACGATCAGCACCCGGGGACACCGCCGCCGGCCACCGCGGTAAACCCCGTCTACTCGAAGCCGCCCATGTCTCCCGCGGAGATGAAGAAGTCGGGGCTCGACAAGCGGCTGGCGATCTACCGCACGATTCGCGAGGAGTTCGCGACGCTCGATGGCAACCGGACGACGTTCGTGTCGGAGTTCCAGAGCACGGCCAAGACGCGCCTGGCATTCATGATGGAGGCGAGCAAGAAGGGCGTCGAGCTGGAGATGGCGCGCTACGGCATCGATGTGGACGGCGAGAAATCCGGAAAATCCAACACCGCCGACGTGCAGAAAGATCTCGCCGAGATGGCGGTGCATGCTGCCAAGCTCGCGAGGCTCAAACGCGAGCTGAACCAGGAGTTCGCCGACGAGATGCTCAACGCGTTGCCCGGGCCGGGACTGTTCTCGATGGCCTGGGGCACCGGTTCCGGTGCGAAGTTTCCGACGACGAATGGCCCATCAGGGATCGGGAATCGCTTGCGGATTCAGCGCGCGTACGACGAAGAGTGTGCGTTCGCGTTCAAGAAGTGGCCCGTGCTCGGTGGCATGGATCCGAGCAAGATCGGCCAGGCGCCGACGGCGTGGGAGAGCTTGGCGGCCGGCGCGACGCCGGGAAAGCCGGGCACCGATCAGACCGCGGTCCTGAAGAAGGACGCCGAGACGAAGCTAGCCAATATCCAGGAAGTGAAGGACCACATCGGCAACGGTGACCTGATCTGGGACATCGGCGTGATCGTGTCGGGCACTCAGATGGTCATGGGCATTGGCCCCGGATCGATCCAACGGAAATGGCTCGACGAGCACGAGCACAAGCTCAAGGAGGACAAAGAAACACTCGATCGGATCGTGCTTGCCGTGACACTCGCGCTCGTCGTCATCACGCTGATCCCCTCCGGCGGCTCGAGCGCGCTCGCGTTCGCGAGCGCTGCAGCGTCGGTGGGCCTCGCGGGGATCAGTACGTATCAGGCGATCCACGAGATTCAGGAGTACTCGCTGAAGTCCGCCGAGCACAACACGACGTACGACAAGGCGCTCGCGATTTCATCCGAAGAGCCATCTCTGATGCCGGTCGCACTCGCGATCGTGGCGGCAGGCCTCGACATCCACGGAGCACTCACCGCATTTCGCTCCGTCCGCGGTCTGTATCGCGCCGCCCTTCTCAAAGAAGAAGGAGCGCTCGGCAAGCTCGAGAAGGCGGTGGAAGGCTTCGATCCGCAGACCGGCAAAGCGCTCGCCGACCGACTCGTCCAGAGCGGAGAGGCGGTTGGCGAGGTCGCGGTGAAGCGTGAAGCGATGGAGGCGAACAAGCTCGGCGATATGATGAAGGTCGCGGGCGGCCATGAGGGTGTGTTCAGCAAGGCCGGCAAGCTATTCCGGTGCTCGCCGGTCTGCGGCATGGTCCGTGACACGTACGACGCCATTCTCCGCGAGCGCCCCGATCTGATGGCGTGGTTGAATCGGCTCGAAGACGGCGCGATCGACGTGGCGACGGTCGAGGCGCGGAGACCGCAGGCGCAGCTGCTCCTAGATCGCCTGCAGTCGATCCAGAAGATCCGGGGCATGGAGGACGCGGAGCTCAAGACGCTGTTACGCGCACTCGACAAGAGCTCGCTGACCGGAGAGATGGGTCAGGAAGCGGTGCGTCGGTTCGGCAGCGTGGAGAAAGCGCTCAAGGACACGCCGGAGCTGATCGGAAAGGCTGCCGAAGCGCCCGCGATGAAAGCGCTGGATCCGGGCGCGCTGATGGCGCCCGAGAACTTCAAGGCGTACGACGCGGTCAATCTCACCGCCGGCAAGGGCGCGACCGTTACGTCGTCGATCGGCGAGGAAGTCGTCAAGGGCCAGAAGGTCTGGGTCGTCGAACAGCGGATCAGCGGCGGCAAGTGGTACTCGATCAAGACGCTCAAGGTGGGCGAGGCGACCGAGAAGTACGTCGCCTCGAACGTCAAGGAGGCACTCAGCAAAGCCCTCGACGAGGCCACGGGAAAAGCAGCGTCGATCCGAGATCCATCACCGATCTATGGCAAGGATGTCTATCTGCGCGTGATCAAGGACGGCCCGGCCGATTCGATCGAGATCGTGATTCAGATTCCCGTCAAGAACTCTGGATCGCCAGCAGAGATCAAACAGGCATTGAGCTGGGCCGAAGCCGCGAAATCGGAATGGGAGCTCGCTTGGTCGGCGCATGGCAAGTTGCCGCCTACGACCGTCACGGTTCTGCCGAAGCCGTAGTTTCGGACCGTCAGCGACGATGACGCGTTCTTCGCGCCCTGCCACTAGAACGAGCCCGTGAGCTCTCCGAGGATCCGTACGACGCTGACGTCGACGGCACTCCGCACACCTGCAGCGATGCTCTCGTATTCGGCCGAGCTCAGCTGGAGCCGGGCGCGGAGCTCGCGCTTGGTCTCGTCTGCCAGGACCGCGCGCGCCGCGACGAGCCATCGCTTCGCCGTCGACCGACCGACGCGATAGAGCGCAGCGATCCGATCGCTGCTCATCCCTTCCCCGACGTTCAGGCTCAGGATCGTGCGCTCGCGCGCCGACAGCCGGCCGAGTGCGGTGCGCAGCGCCTGTTCGAAGTCGTGCCGATGTCGCGTGCGCAGGAGGTCGAGCTCGAGCCCGTGGCCGGCGGCGCGTACACCAGAACCGAGCGGTTCGTGAGCCTGGACCCGGCCGCGTCGCAGGTTCAGCGCGGTGCGCGTTGCCGCGGTGCGCAGCCATCCGCCAAGCGGCCCGCGCCCGGCGTACTGGATGATCTTGGGTTGATCGCCGAGCAGCAGACGGGCGCGTAGCTCCTGTGCGACGACGTCGGCGAACGCCGGTGTCGAGTCGATGCTCGCGACCGCGCGCGCGACGCTCGCCGTGAGAAGAGCATCGAGGCGACGGTGGGCCGCAGGGATCCTGCGCGAGGCCGCAAACGCGAGTGCGAGATCGCCGGCATACACGCGAGATGGAAGTACACCGTCTCGCGCGTGGTGAGCGAAGTGCGCGGCGAGCTCCGCCAGCGCGTCGTGGAGCTCGGGGACGGCTTCGAGCGCCGCGGCGCACAACGCGCGAAGCTCGCCGTCGCTCATCGCGCGATCCTCGCGAGCTCTTCGCGCAGCTGGGCGACGAGTCGGCGCTGCGGCGCAGGAATCCGGCCCTTCGCGGCGAGCTCCGCGACGCGCGCGGAGGTCTCTTCGAGACACTGGCGCGCGGCGTCCCGCTCGCCCTGCTGGACGAGCAGCGATGCGAGCGCGCGAGCTGTCTCGGGCCCGCCGCGAACCCACTCCGTCCGATCGTGATCGCGGGTCCAGAGCTCGTCGAACATGGCGCGCGCATCGGCGAGCAGTGCACGGCCATCGTCACGCTCGACCTGACCCAAGAGTCCGCGCGTGCGCGCCTTGAGGATCAAGACCGAGTCGTCGGAGTCCGGCGCGAGCCCGCGCGCGAGCTCGTCGGCGCTCGCCGCGTCGGTGCGTGCGCGGTCGAGCATGCCGGCATCGAGCTCGATCTGGCCCGCCGCGCGCTGCGCCTCGGCGAGCAACCAGCGCCAGACCAGCTCGTCCGAAGTTGCGAGCGGTTTCAGGATCGCCTGGGCTCTCGCTAACGATGCGAGAGCGGCCTGGCGGCCGCCGTTCGCGCGCTGGGTCTCGGCGAGGCTGAGGAGCGCACGCGCGACATGACCGCGCGCGGAGACGCTTGTCGGCGATTTACTCGCGAGCATCTCGGTCAGCTGGACCTGGCGCTCCGAAAACGCGAGCGCCTCTTTCGTCCGGCCCAGGGCGCGCAGACTCTCCGCGGTGACGGCGTTCGCGAGCGCGAGCCGGTTCTCCCAGTCGGCGTTCGATGGGTCGCGCTTCACGAGCTGCTCGCGGAGCGCGAGCGATTTTGTCGCGAACGCGAGGGCGGCGTCGGCATCGCCGAGCGACATCTCGGCCCCGCTCGCGAGCTGGAGAGCGGTCGCTTGTTGGGCCTGCACGCGCGTGTCGTCGACCGCGCGCTCGGCGATACGAGCCAGCACCGCGAGCGCGTCCTGTTCGCTCGCGAGCATCTCGACATCCCTTCCAAAGAAGCCCTCGGCGATCCCGAGCTCGATCTCCGCATCGCCGAGCTTCAGCTCGAGATCGAGGTCGCCCGGATCGGAGGCGGACAGCGTGCGCAAGAGATCGGGGACGGCGCGAGCGGAATCGAGCGCCGCGGTCGGGTCGGGTCCACCGGCGAGTCGCTCGCGCAGATCGCGCGCAGCTTCGACCGCGAGGAGGCGCGCTGACTTGTTGTTCGGCTGCTCGAGCACGAGGGTACGCGCCGAATCGGCCGCAGTGCGCGTGAGCGCCCGCCCCTCCTCGAGCCGTCCGAGATCGATGTCGACGTCCGCGAGCCGGAGCTCGGCTTTGACCAACGTCTCTCGCGTATGGCTGTCTGTAGGCGCGATCGCGAGTGCATGACCGACGAGGCCGATCGCGCGGGTCGCCAGCGCTCGCGCATTCGGCAGGTCGTGCTTCGCGGACGCGACCTCGCCGAGCACGCCGAGCCCGACGGCGCGGCGCACGAGCGTTGGCGCAGAGGCTCCACCAGCGCCGTCGAGCGAGGCGAGCGCGTCGTAGTACTTTTCGACCTCCGTCCCGACGCTCGCCATCACGTCGATGCGTCCGAGCGCCGCGACCTGATCGCGCAGATCTCCGACGGCGTACTCGACGAGGGCCTCGGCCGCCTCGCTATGTGCGCGCGCCGTGCGGTTGCCCTCCTCTGCGGCACGTCGTTCTACATCCGCGCGATCGCGCTCGCGCTGGATCCGCCGAATGCTCAACCCTGCCGTGGTGCCGATGCCGGTCACGAGCATCGCAAGCATCGCCAGGAGCGCTTTATGTCGCGAGGCCCAACGCCGAACCAGCGTCGCTCGCGAGTACGAATGCGCTCCGACCAGCCGTCCCTGCGCGAAGCGTTGCAGGTCGCTCGCCATGTCGCGCGCGCTGGCGTAGCGGGCAGCAGGGTCGCGAGCCATCGCCTTGTCGACGATGGTGATGAGGTCCGCGGGCAGCGCTTGGTGCGAGAGCGGGAGCGGAGGACCGGCGAGGAGCGCTGCCAAGACCTCTCGCGACGTGCGGCGCGAGGACACCGCATACGGTGGGGCGCCGGCGAGCACGTGATAGAGCAACGCGCCGAGCGAATAGACATCGCTGCGCTCGTCGACCGCCTCGCCACGCGCTTGCTCGGGCGGCATGTAGTGCGGGGTCCCGAGTGCATGCCCTTGGATCGTGATGACCTCTGGCGAGTCGAGCTCGACGGTGGGCTCCGGCGGTTCTTCGGGCGCCCCCAGATCCTTGGCGAGCCCCCAATCGATCACGACAGTCTCGCCGAAGGTCCCGATCAGGACGTTCGCTGGTTTGAGATCGCGATGGATGATCCGCTGGTCGTGCGCGTACGCGAGCGCTTCCGTGATCGCGACGAGATGCGGTAGGAGCGCGAGCCGTTGTGGCAACGTCTCCGCATCGCGCGTGACCTCGGCCAGCGACCTGCCTTCGATCAACTTCATGACGAAGAACGGCTCGCCGGAGCGCAGCGAGCCGGTGTCGTAGAGCGCGACGATCGACGGATGTTGCAGCCGCGCGGTCAGCAGGACTTCGCGCGCGAACCGGGCCTCGATCTCGACGCTCGAGCGCAGCCGGACCTTCAGCGCGACGCGACGATCGTGACGGCGGTCCCACGCCTCCAGGATTCGCCCCATCCCGCCGCGCGCGATCTCGCGACGGACTTCATAACGCTCGGCGCCGAGCTCGAGCTCACTCGCGGTGATCGGCTCGTCCTCGTCGCCGGTCACCGTCACGAGGGACGCAGCACGAGCGCCGATGACTGCCCGACATTCCGCGCAGTCCGCGAGGTGCCGTTCGATCGACGCGAAGTCATGCGAGTCGCCGCGACCGTCGATCAGGTAGTTGATCTGGTTGTCGGAGAGGCAGCTCTCCACATCGAGCGTTGGCATCGAGCGTCCTGTTCGAGACTGTAAACGTTAGGGGCCACAAAGAAAGTGTGGGCCCTGGGTTCGAAGGTCGTGTCTCCCCAGTGAACCGAACCTACGGGAGAACACTTCATGGAAAAGCTAGGCATCGTCCGTACCGCGTTGCTGGTCGGACTCTTCGGAATCGAGCTCGTCGGCTGTGCCGACCAGAGCATCAACACCTCGAGCGAGGACCAGGCCGTCACGACAAGCTCGGTGATGCACCCTCGCGTGATGACCGCGCGTGGCGCTGATGGCACGAACGACGGCACGCAATGCCCAGGCATTCCGATGACCTATCACCAAGGGGAGGTCATCCATAACGCGCAGGTCCATGCCATCTTCTGGCAACCCAACGGCAACCAGAACTGGACTGCTCTCGCGGGGAAGACGCCGAACCAAGTGTTCTGGCTCGTCTCGAACTTCGTGACCGATTTTTCGGCATTTCCGATGTTCCAGACGATGGCCGAGTATCCCGATTCGAGCGGCACTCACCCGACGAGCGTCGCGTTCAGCCATGGCTACACCGAATACGACGCCGCGCTCCCGCATGCCGGCACCGTGGCCGATCCGCTGCAGTCTTCCGATATCGAGTCAGCCGTCGACTCGTTCGGATCGAGCGCGGGTCTGCCCACCGCGACCGACGATCTATACGTCCTCTTCATGCCGACCAACGTTCACTTCTGCACCAGCGACGGCCAGTGCACGTTCCCGCCGCCCGGAGGCTCGAGCTCCGTGGGTGGCTGGCACGCCGTCACGCCGGGTGGACGCGTCTACGCGGTCATCGGTTCCGAAGACACGCTACGGCCCGGCGTCTTCGTACCCTTCGTACAGCCTTCGCCGAATGGCCAAGCGATCGACACCATGTACAACGTGCTCTCGCACGAGATGTTCGAGTCGCTCACCAACCCACGGGGCGGCGGCTGGTTCGGGCCGTACTCTTCTGACGAGAAGTGCTTCGAGAACGGAGACCGCTGTAACGGCCGCGCGCTGAGCTTCTCGGTGATCGGCTCGTACACGCTGGACACGATGAGCTTCGACATCCAGCAGGAATGGTCCAATGCGTCGGCGAGCTGCGGTCTCGAGAACCCGCACGTCGCGAGCGTCTCTCCGAACCACGGCGCGCTCGGTGGTGGCACGAACGTGACGCTCACCGGCGTCAACTTCGTTCCCGGCATGACCATCCCGGGCGTGAACATCACGGGCTGCACCTCGTCGACCTCCTGCAGTGGCACCATGCAAGCGGGTGGCGCACCCGGCCCGATCAAACTCTGGGCGCGCGTGACGATCGCGAGCGATCCGAACGTGAGTGACATCATCGATGCCAACCCGAACACCACGTTCACGTACGACGCGCCGGCCCCTGCACCAGGGTGCTCGGAGTCGTTAGCCTGCCCTGCGAGCTACGGCCCGCAGATCATGACGGTGAGCTGCTCCTCGACGGTCCAGTTCTACCTCGTCGACTCGTACACCCACACCTCGAGCCCGTTCCCCGGCACCAGCACGAGCATGCAGTACACGATGCAGACGTACCCGAACAATTCGATCGCGGCGTGCGCGCCTGGCACTGCGCCGTCGCAGTACGGGCCGCTGTGCGCGACGTTCTCGACCTACGAGCCCACGGTCAACTGGTGCGGCCCGATCAACACGGGCGGCGGCGGCAAATGCAAAGCGCCGCTGCACGACTGCGGCGACGGAACCTGCGCTCGGTTCTGCACCTGAGCCCGCATCTGGTCATACTCGTGGGATGCGGCTCTGGATCGCATCGCTCGTCAGCTGCGTAGCCTGCACGCCCGCGCCGGCCACGCCGATCGCGCAAGACGCGAACGCACTCGTACGCGAGATGGCGAGCCACTACCACGGGCTCCAGACCTACGCGGATCGCGGCAAGGTCACCGTGACGGTGACGTCCGCAGGCACGACGCAGACCGAGTCGCACGAGTTCGCGACCGCATATGTCCGCGCGGCGCGGGCGCGGTTCACGTTCGATCAGAGCGGATCCGAGCCGTTCGAGCTGTGGACCGATCGCACCCACGCCTACGTGAAGGCAAAGTCGCTCGATCACATCGTCGACTTCGAGACCCATCTGGATACGGCGCTCGGCGCGCTCGCGGAGGCGTCGCACGGCGTGACCCGACGCGCGCTGTGGAACCTCGAGCACGAGCCGCAACTCCACGGTGCGCTCGCGATCGCTACCTCGGACGCTGCGACGTGGCACCTGACCGGCAACGACGAGGAGCTGTTCATCGATCGGCGTTCGCTGTTGCTCGCGCGGGTGATCGAGCACCATCACTTCGCACCGACCCCGTCGCGGCCCGTCGCTGCGGACCTCACCGTCACGATCGACTACACACCGGTCGCTGATCCAAAGCTCGCCGAGCTCGCGCAACCGGCGCTGAATCTACCGATCGAAACGATGTTCCCGACCGCGTGGCTCGGGATCATGCCCGACGGCGAGACGAGCCGGATCGCACAGGTCGTCGCCGGCGGTCCCGCCGAGAAGGCCGGCCTCCAACCCGGCGACGAGATCACGGCGATCGACGGCGTGCCGATCTCGACGAGCAAGCAAGTCGTCCAGACCTCGCACGCGATGAAGCCGAACCAGACCGCGAAGGTCGAGGTCAAACGCAACGGCGTGACCGTCCCGCTTACCGTGGTCGCCGCGCCACGGCCGAACGTCGATCAGATGCAAGCCAACATGGTCGGCAGAGCGGCTCCGCCACTCGAAGTGCCCCCGATCGCGGGTGGCCCATCGCTCACGCTCGCGCGCGACGGCGTCACCGTGCTCGACTTCTGGGCGACGTGGTGCGGGCCGTGCACGATCCTGTCGCCCCACCTGGAAGATCTCGCGAAGCGGTTCCCTTCAGTTCACGTGATCGGGATCTCCGACGAGGACAAGGACACGGTCGGCGCGTTCCTCGTCACCCACAAGATGACGTACCCGATCGCGCTCGACACCGACAACAAGGCGACGCGCGCGTATTTCGTCCAGGGCCTACCGAGCGTGTTCGTCATCGACAAGGCCGGCGTGATTCGCTACGCGACGGTCGGCGTGCCCGAGTTCAAAGAGCTCGACGCCGCGATCGTCAAAGCGCTGAACTAGCAAACGGCTCCGCCGGGATCCGGAACGCGTTCGTGACGAACGCGATGGTGTGATAGTAGCCGGCGAGGACGACGAGCTCGACCAGCTGCTCCGGCGTGTAGGCGGCCGCAAGCTCGACCCACAGCGCATCGCCGATCGTCGAGGTGGCGTGGAGCTCGTCGCACAGGCGGAGCAGCAGCAGCTCGCGCGGTGCGAATGCGGTCGGGACCTCCGCGCGCAGGTCGGCGATCTCCGCAGCGGTCAGCTTCGCCTTTGCCGCGTAGAACGCGAGGTGAACGCCGAGCTCGTAGCTCGAACCGCAGCGCCAGCACGTGCGATCGATGACGAGCTCGCGCTCGCGGATCGTCAGGGCGCCGCGATCGAGCAGGCCCCCGGCCATCAGGCGCGAGAACACGCGCTCGTTGCGAGCGACCACCCGGAACAGCGCGAGAGGCGGCACACCTGGCGGCATGATCTTCGCGAGCGCGGCGGCGACGGGCTCGCTAAACGGAGGTTCGGCGGGAGTGATTCTGGTCATCGCTACGGTTTTCGTAGCACGCGGACTGCTATGGTTTCAATAGCAATGACGCGCACGCCCCGCCCCGGCTCGACCGTCCGCGGCTCGCACACGGGCAAGCCCGTGATGGCGCTGCTCGATCTGCTCGGCCGGCGCTGGGCGCTCCGCGTGATCTGGGAGCTCCGCGCAGGTGCGTTGACCTCGCGCGCGTTGCGTCAAGCGTGCGGCGGGATCAGCCCGACCGTGCTGAACGACCGCACGCGCGAGCTGCGCGAGTCGGGTTTGATCGCGCTCGAGCCGACGGGCTACACACTGACGCCACTCGGTACGGAGCTACTCGAGAAATTCACGCCGCTCGTGGCGTGGGCAGAGCGCTGGGCGCGGCGATAGCGCCTACCGTGCGTGAGCGCATCGCGATCGCATCGTGTGCGCGAGCTGCAACTACCCGAACCGTCGTGCGTACGAGCTTGGCGCGGTGCTTGAACTACACCCGAGCATGCTGACGATTCTTATCATCCTGCTCCTTCTCGCTCTTCTCGGTGGCGGTGTCGGCTATCGGTCGGCCGGTGCCTGGGGCTGGTCGCCCGCCGGTATCATCATCCTGATCCTGATCGTGATGGCGCTGACCGGTCGACTCTAGTTCACGGTGAAGTTCGCGGATGCCTGGTTGCCGGCCGTGACGGTCAGCATCTGCGGGGCTGCGGTGTAGCCCTGCACGCTGATCTCCCACGTTCCTGCGGCGACACCCGAGATCGTGTAGCTGCCCTGGGCATTCGTGGTCGCGGTGAACAGGCCGCGGTTCACGCGAACCGCCGCGTTTGCGACCGGGTGGTTGCTGCTATCGAACACCGATCCGAACACGGTCCCGCTCCCCGGATCGGCACCGACGCGGACGACCACGTGGGCCGCCTTCTTCGTGAGGTGGCCTTGCGTGTCCTCGGCGACGACGTGCAGCACCCAAATCCCGTCCGCGACGTTCGACACCAACAGCTGCTTCTGTGACGTGGCGAGCGCCGTGGCGGCGAGCGTCGGCACGGTATCGCCGAAGTGATCGAACACGTAGTGGACGCGCTTGACGCTCCTGTCGTCGGTCGGCAGCGTCCACGCGAAGTACGGATTCGAGTTCGCGTACCACGTGGTCGACGACGTGTGGCTCGTCGACGATGCGGTGGGCGGCGTCGTGTTGATCTTGACGTGGAACCGGCTCTCGACCGGGCTCAGCGCCGAGTCCGCGTCGATCGATGCGATGTGGACCCAGTTGTCACCGGCGACGAACTTCGCCGCCATCACGTCGAACGATTCGGTCGCCGAGAACGTGCCGCTCGCGGGCACCGGTGGCTGGTACTCGGTCGTGCTGACCGCATGGAGATAGCCCTGGGCGTCGGCGAAGGCGCGCTCGTGCGCGATCGAGAGCGTCGTGAAGTCGTCGTTGTAGGTCAGCGTCGGGTCCGGTTGGGTCGAGGACGTCAGGTCGATCGGCGGCCGGCGCCCGGTCGTGAGCTTGCCGATCACGTTGCCGGTGTTCGTCAGCGTCTGGCCGTAGAGCAAGCGAACGCGGCCAAGGCCAGCCGGCGTCGAGCTATACGTGCCACCCGCGGTCGAGATCGAGCCCGTGATCTCGATCGTGTCGCCGGCGATCTGGATGCCGCCGCCGGAACCGCCCGAGATCGAGGTCCCGTTCTCGCCTGCCGCGAGTAACTGGCCCGCGATCGTGACGTCGTGCTTCGCGATCAAGCGCAGCCGGCCACCGCCGTGCCACACCGGCGTCGCGGTCGCGGCCTGCCCGCAGTAGTAGTAGTTCGCAGCAGCGCCGGGAGAGCCCTGCTCCACCGCGCCGTCGAAGTCGCCGCCGAACGTCGGTGCGTAGTTGTAGCCCGACTGGCCCGTCGGGACCGCGCCGTAGTTCGCGGTGTAATACGACGTGTACGGGTAGTTGTAACAAGTCGCACCGCGCGGGTTGAGCCCGGTCGGCGCGACCGCGATCGCCGCGCCCGACGCGACGGTGATGTTGTCGGCGATGATCGTGAGATCGCCCGTCGACGACGTCAGCGTGCTGTTCGCGTCGACCGTGAAGTTGCCGGCGACGATGACCGTGCCCTCGTATGTCGAGTTCGAGCCGACGTCGAGGCCCGGCAATGCGCACTGGCCGCTCGCGCAGTAGGTCGCGCTGCAGTCCTGGCCCGGATCCCAGCCGGTGCCGCCGGCGTTGCAGGTCTCGACCACCTCGCCGTGGCAGCGCTTCGTTCCGGGCTGGCAGGTCGGATCGGTGCACGCGCCCGCGTTGCAACCGGCGCTGCACGTCGAGACGTACTGCCACGCCGTGCCGGCGTTGTTGCAGACCTCGACATCGCCCGACGGTCCGCAGCGGAACGTGTGGGGCGTGCATGGCAGGCCCGCGGATTCGAGCTGGCACGCCGACGAGCAGCCATCGCCGCTCACCGTGTTGCCGTCGTCACAGCCCTCGCCCGCTTCGAGGATGCCGTCGCCGCAGCTCGGCGTGTGACCCGCCTCGAGCATGCAGTCGTGCGAGCAGCCGTCTCCGTCGTGGGTGTTGCCGTCGTCGCACTGCTCGCTGCCGTCGATCATCCCGTTGCCGCAGGTCCCCGCGTTGCCGGCGTCTCCCATGCCATCGTCGTCGCCGTGATTTCCGGCGCTGTGACCGCAGCCGAGGATGAAGATCAGAGCGAACGCGAACCGCTTCATGCGCGGTCGAGCCGCGTCCTCGCTTCAGGTCGCAGAAAATCGTACGCGCCGGCGAGGCATGCGTGATGCACGAACCTCGCGACATGGCACGCGGAAGCAAGAAATCCTATACGAGCAAGCAAAAGCGGATGGCCAGCAAGATCGAGAAGGGCGCCAAGAAGAGCCACTCCTCGAAGCGCGCGAAAGCAATCGCGTGGGCCACGGTCAACAAGGAGACCCACGGCGGCAAGAAGAGCGGCAGTGGCCGCGGCAAGCAGACCAACACGAGCTCGAGCCGCAAGGGCGGCAAGCGCAGTCATAAGGGGACGTCCAAGCGCTAGGCCGTTCGCTCGGCGAGCGCGCTCGCTACGGAATCTCGTCGGCGCCGGAGTCTGCGACCGAGCCCGTCGGGTTCGGTCGCGGATCACCGTCGTAATCGTGCGTGACCTGCGATGCCGGATCGGCGAGCCCCACCGCGGGCGACCCGGCCTGGATGTGGTAGTCGCGGGTCGCTGGCGCGACGAACAACGGATCCATCGCGACGTTGCCGCTACCCGCGCCCGCGTAGCCGGGATCGAGCACGCTGTGACTGACAAAGCACGCGTCCTCGACGGCGGGCGAGCCGTTGCCGAACACGATCGAGCTCCGGATCGCGACGTTGCCATCGCTGCAGCGAATCGCCTGGCCACCGGCCATCGTAGCGGTATTGCCCGAGAGCGTGACGTGGTCGAGCGTACCGGTCGAGCCGCTGATCACGATGCCACCCTGCGACGATGCACCGCTGTTCGTCACGAACGTATTCGTCACCGCGACGGTCGAGTTGAGGAAGTACAGGCCGTAGAACGTCACGGCGTCGATCGACGTGCGATCGCTCGAGAACGTGCAGCCGCTCGAATACGCGCCTGCAACGCCGTTTGTCATGACCACGCGATCGAGGTGGAGTTGGCCGTTCATCAGGCACTCGGCGCCGAACATGCCGTTGAGGTCGAAGTGCACGCGCATGAACGTGACCGCGACCGCCGAGATGTCGAACATCAGCGTGAAGGACGTCGTCGCCGTGCCGTGAAACGTCGCGCCCTCGCCCGTCACGATCATGTTCTTCGCGATCGAGAGCTGCGCCGGCCGATCGTAGGTACCCGGCGCGAGCTTCACGATATCGGCGGTCGCCGACACGGTCATCACGGCCTGATCGAACGCGCACGGCGAGGCCATCGTGCAGGTCGTACCGCTGCCGGTCTGCGCAGCGTAGAGCACGCGCGCCGGATCCGCGCACGAGCCATCGCCGAGGCAGACGTTCGAGATCGGGCACTCGGCATCGACGGAACAGCCGTGTGCGGCAGGTGCATCGGCCGGCGCGTCGGCGCTCGCATCTGGCTTCGCGAGCGTTCCGGTCGGCACGTCGACAAACAGCTCGCAACCGGCGAACAAGAGAAGCGCCAGGTATTTCACCACGCGCGCTCCACGGCGATGCCGACCTCGTGCGGACCGGGAATGACCAACACGGACGCGTCCTCGTTCGAGCGCCGCCACTTGAGCTCGAGCACGGCGGTCAGCGCCGCGGCACCCGCGCCGATCACGAGGAAGCCCGTCGAGACATGGGCCATCGTGTGCGCGCGATCGAGCAGGTCGACGCCGCGCTGCGAGCACGTCAACGTGCCGTCGGTCGGCGAGGTCGCGCAGTGGTGGAGGCCATTGCTGCGCTCGTTGAGGACTGCGATACCGGCGAACGCGCTCACGAGCAGCGCGCCGCCCGCGACGCCGCCCGCGATCCACACCGACTGCGGGCGCGGCACGAACACGAGGGGATCGAGCTTGACCTCCGCGAGCTCGCCCTCCTCGACGTGGAGCTCGACCGAGCGCGCGTGGGGCGCGTGGATCACGTGGTGCCCCGGATCGATCGCGACCGGCTCGCCCGCATCGATCGGTTTGCCGTCGATATCGACCGTCGACGCTGCCGGCAGGTTCGACGCATCGATCTTCACGCGCGGCACGCGAGCGCTGAGCTCGTCGAGCGCTTTCTGCGCGAGCTCGGTCCGCTGCGGCTGATGCGCGTCCGCGGTCTCCTTGACGAGTTGCTTGAACAGACCCTCGGCGTCGGCGAGCCGGCCGATCGCGGCCCAGCAGATCGCGAGGTTCAGCTTCGTCCCGAGCGCGGGCGCGATCTTCAGGCTTTGCTCGAACAACGGACACGCGCCCGCGTTGTCGCCGGCCTTCACGAGGCCGCGACCGCGCTCGAACAGCGCCTTCGCTTCCTCGCCGTCGTCGGCGCGCGCGCCGGAAGCCGCGAGCAGGACCGCGATCAGTACTGGCAGTCCAACGGGTCGCTGCACGCTTCCTTCTTCTTCTCGGGCTTGTCCACGGACTTCTCGGCAGGCTTGTCGATCGGCTTCGCCGCTGGCTTCACCGGGGGCTTGTCGACCGGTTTCGCGACGACCTTCACGACGGGTGGCGCAACCGGTGGTGGCGCCACGGGTGGAGGTGCCGGGTTCGCGACGACCGGTGTCTGCTTCGGCTCGTCGATGTGCGTCACCGTCGGCGTCGCGCTACCGGATCCGGCGACGCTCGCCGCTGGCGACGTCTTGCCATCGCGCGCGAACAACACGTACATGATCGTCGCGACGGCGACGACCGCGATCGCCGTGATCGCGACGGTCGCGAGCCTGCGCGGGGGCTGCCGCACGGCGGCCGTGTTCATCGTCGTCCGTACCGGATAGGGCACGCCATCGGCCGACCCGGTCGCGACGCGCAACAGCGAGGTCTGGGTCGCCGGCCGCGCGTTCGGTACCGGTAGCGGCACCATCAAGATCGATCCGGTCGGAATCGGCGCCGGTTGGAGCGGGCGCGAATCGCGCGACAGCTGGGTCCCGAACAGCGCCTCGAGATCGATCATCCCGGTGCCCTCTTGCAAGAGCGGCACGCTGTCGGCGGCGGCGTCGATCGGCAGGCCGTGGAGCGAGCGCGGTGCACTCTCTTCGACGAGCTCGATGTCGGAGTCGTCGATCAGCGGGATCATCGCGCGCTCGAGCTCGCGCCACGGTTCCTCGCGCGTGCCGTAGAGGTCGCGCATGTAGCGGCGCAGCACGTTCGACGTGATCGACATGTTCGCGGCCTCGGCGCACTGCTCGATCGCATCGAGCATCGCGTGGGCCGTCGGAAACCGCTGCGCGGGATTCTTCGCGAGCGCACGCAGGACGATCTCGTCGAGACCGCGCGGCAGCCCGGCGACGACCGCCGATGGCGGCCTGGGCTGATCGTTCGCGACCGCGCGCAGCGTGTCGTAGTCGTTGTCGCGCTTGAACAGCCGCGTGCCGGTCAACATCTCGTAGAGCACGATGCCGAGCGAGAACAGGTCGCTGCGGTGATCGATCACGCCCGTCGTGCATTGCTCGGGCGACAGATACGCGACCTTGCCCATGATCGTGCCGGCCTGGGTCTCCGTCGAGCGGAACCGCGCCTTCGCGACGCCGAAGTCGACGAGCTTGACCGTGCCCTCGTAGCTGACCATCAGGTTCGAAGGCGTGATGTCGCGATGGACGATGCCGAGCGGCCGGCCATCGGGCGCGCAGCGCTCGTGTGCATGCGCGAGCCCGCCACACGCGTGCGCGATGATCGCGAGCGCGACCTGCACCGGCATCTTCTGCTTGATCTCGACGGTGCGCGCGAGGATGTCGAGCACGTCTTCGCCGTGGACGTACTCCATCGTGTAGAAGTACTCGTCGCCGATCCGACCGAGGTCGAACACCTGCGCGATGTTCGGGTGCTGGAGCTGCGCCGCGAGCCGCGCCTCGTCGAGGAACATCGCGACCCAGCGCGCGTCGTCGCCTCTCTCGGGCCGGATCCGCTTCAGCACGACGTACCGCTCGAAGCCCGCGAGGCTGTTCGCGCGTGCGAGGAAGATCTCGGCCATGCCGCCGGCGGCGAGACGCGCGAGCAAGTCGTATTGCGACGATGCGCTGCCGCGCTCGTTCCCCGACTGCGTGGGCCCGGCAGCCACCATCGACCCGAGCATCATTCGCGCGGGGCATGATGGTCAAGAGCTTGTTTTCGCCCGGGATCCGGGACGTGAAACAGCCTGCAACGTAAGGCCTGTGGCGATCTGGGCACGACGTACACGAGATGAGCAAACACGATCACGATCAAGGCCTCGCCCACGACCTCCACCTCCTGACTCGCCGCCGGCTGCTGTGGTTCCTCGGCGGAGCGGCGCTCGTCCCGGTGATCGCGAGCTGCACGCAGATCGACAGTGGTGATGTCGGCGCGGATGCGTCGTCGGGCTCGGGCTCTGGCTCGGGCTCTGGTTCGACCGGAACCTGTTCGACCATTCCGCAGGAGACCGCCGGGCCCTACCCCGGCGATGGCACGAATGGGCCGAACGCACTGACGCTGAGTGGGATCGTGCGCAGCGACATCACGACCAGCCTCACGTCGTCCAAAGTCGCCGCCGGCATTCCGCTGACCGTCACGCTGACGATCATGAAGGGCTCGTCGTGCGAGCCCGCCGTCGGCTATGCCGTCTACATCTGGCATTGCGATCGCGACGGGCTCTACTCGCTGTACTCGGCCGGCGTCACCGGCGACTCGCACCTTCGCGGCGTCCAGGTCACCGATGCGAACGGTCAGGTCACGTTCACGACGATCTGGCCCGCGTGTTACTCGGGCCGGTGGCCGCACATTCACTTCGAGGTCTATACGAGCGTCGCAGAAGCGACCTCGGGCACGAACAAGGTGTCGGTCAGTCAGCTCGCGATGCCGAAGGCGCAATGCGATGAAGTGTTCGCGACGACCGGCTACAGCCAGAGCGTGACGAACCTCAGCCAGATCTCGCTCGCGACCGACATGGTGTTCGCCGACGGTGCAACGCAAGAGACGCCGACCGTCACCGGTTCGACGTCGGCCGGTTATGTCGCGACGCTGAACGTGCCGATCGGTTAGCTCTCATCTAGACGAGATATTGATTTTCGATTCCCGGTTTCAAATCGCGCGTAATCGCACGCTCTTGAAACATACGAATCCAGGATCGCACGGTGACGCGCGCGATCCGATCGAGTTAGATGGGCGCATGAGATGTTTTGGCCTACTGCTCGTGACGGTCGTCGCATGCGGTGCGCAGGACCCGCGTCCTGCCACCGTCGAGGTGATCTCGCTCGAGATCCTCTCGCCCTCCTGTGGCGCGCCGCAGTGTCACTCGACGTCGACGAATCAGAGCGGCTACGCGTTCGATACGCTCGCCGCGGCGAAGGCCGCGCTGCGCCAGCTCGTCCACACGGGGACCACCGGCGGCCATGGCAACCGCGATCTGATGGGCGTCATCAACGACAAGAAGATGCCGCCGGACGCACCTCTCGATCCCGAAGACGTGGCGCTGATCCAGACCTGGATCACGAACGGCGCGCCAGGGCTCTAGCGAATGCGCAACCTGTTGTTCGTCCTCGTCGCGATCGTCGCGACGAGCGCGCCGCGGCGTGCCGCGGCCTATCCGCAATACCAACTCGACTCCGACAAGACCTGTACGGGCTGTCACCTCGCGCCCGACGGTGGCGGCATCCTCAACGAGAACGGTACGAACACCGCCGAGTCCACCGCATGGCATCCCGGCAACGGGAACTTCATGTACGGGATGTCGAGACCGAGCTGGCTCGATCTCGGCGGCGATCTTCGCGCCGCGGGCGGCTACGTCAACCCGGGCACGTCGAGCGCCGCGTTCTATCCGATGCAGGCCGAGGTCTCGGCGAGCGCGCACTGGAACGGATTCTCGCTGTTCGCGATCGGCGGTCTGCGCCGCCCGCAAGATCAAGGCAGCGCACTCCACGCGCTGTGGTCGCGCGAGCACTACGTGATGTGGCAGTCGAATCCCGACGGGCCCGAGGGTGTGTACATCCGCGTCGGCCGACTCGAGCCCACGTTCGGGCTCCGCCTCGCAGAGCACGTCGTCTATACCCAGCGCTACGGCGGCTACCCGCTCTACGGCGAGGTCTACGCGCTTGCCGCGTCGATCGTCAAAGAAGCGTTCGAGGTCCACGCCACCGGCTTCATCCACGATCCGATCGCGTCGGCCGAGGAGCACGGTGACGGCGGCGCACTCTATGCCGAAGCGAGAGTCGGCGATCACGCGGCCGTCGGTGCGGAGGGCAAATACTCCGCGGCCGATGACGCGCATCGCACGTACGGCGGCCTCACCGGCAAGCTGTATCTCCCGGGGCCGAAGCTCCAGCTCCTCGCCGAAGGCCAGGTGATCCGCGAGAACTTCGTCGCAGCCGGCGGCGATACCGTCACGCAGCTCGCAGGCTACGCGCTCGCGAGCCATCCGTTTGGCGGGGGCTTTCTGCTCGATGTCGGAGTGGGCCACTTCACGGAGGACACCCGGGTGAAGGGCCTCTTCCGCGATTGCCTCGACGCCCAGATGCACTGGTTCCAGACCAGCCACATCGAATGGTTGCTGAGCGCGCGCGTCGAATTGCTCGACCTCGGTGCGCACCCGAACGGCGGCTACTTACTCGCCCAGATCCACTACCGACTCTAATCTTCTGCGACGTGTGCGAATGTTGCGTATCAGTGTCTCCGAGCGTTCACTCGCAGTCTCACTGATTGTCACCGGCTGTCGTCGGGCCGGGTGTTCCGAGCGAGCGGGTTCGCCCTATAGTCCGCGGCGATGCGCCGTACCCGTCTCGTCTTGCCCCTCCTCGTGCTCGCCCTGCTCGCGCTCGGCGGCTGCCAGAGCGACTGTCTCGAGGACGCTCAACAACGCGGCTGGCTGTTCGTCATCCTCGGCGCGTTCGGCGCGGGGTTCCTGACGTCGCTCACGCCGTGCGTCTACCCGATGATCCCGATCACGCTCGCGATCTTCGGCGCGCGCGGTAAGGACGTCCCACGGAAGCGCGCGATCTCCCTCGCCGCGGCGTACGTCGGCGGTATGTGCACGATGTACGCGGCGCTCGGCGTGACGTTCGCAATGATCGGCAAGGCCGGCTCGTTCGGAACCCAGCTCGCGAGCCCGTTCGTCGTGTTTCCGCTCGTCGTGCTGTTCAGCGTGCTCGCGGCGTCGATGTTCGGCGCGTTCGAGCTCAACCTGCCCGCGGCGTGGCAGGCGAAGCTGAACCAGATCGGCGGCAAGGGCTTCGGCGGCGCGTTCGCGATGGGCCTCGTCGGAGGCTTGATCGCGGCGCCGTGCACGGGGCCGTTCCTCGCGAGCCTCCTGCTCTACGTGTCGACGAGCGGCAACGCGCTCGGCGGCGGTGCGCTGTTGTTCGTCTACGGCCTCGGGATGGGGATCCTGTTCTTCGTCCTCGCCGCGTTCGCCGTCGCGCTGCCGAAGAGCGGCGCGTGGATGGACTACGTCAAGTCGGTCGGTGGCATCGGCCTGTTGTTCGCCGCGATCTACTACCTGATGCCGTTCCTGCCCGGCCTGCGCGACGCCGTCCCGGCGACGACTGGCTTTCTCGCGGTCGCGATCGCGATCCTCGTGATCGGCCTCGCCGCAGGTGCGATCACGAAGTCGTTCCACGGGTCGTGGGCCGAGCGCGCACGCAAAGGCTTCGCGGTCGCGATGGTGCTCGCCGGTGCCGTCGGGATCTGGCTGTGGAAGCAAGCGCCGAAGCACCACGTCGAGTGGGTGACCGACGAGGTCGCGGCATTCAAGCAGGCCAAGGCCGAGCACAAGCTCGTGATGATCGACTTCGCCGCCGGCTGGTGTAACCCCTGCCACGCGATGGAGCGCACGTTCGGCACCGACGATGTCTACGCGGCGATCACGAAAGACTTCGTGCCGCTCAAGATGGACGTCACCGAGCAGAGCGATGCGAACGACGCGAAGAAGGCGAAGTACGACTCGATGACGCTGCCGTCGGTGCTGTTCGTCGACCCGACCGACGGCACGGTCTATCAGCGGATCCGCAAGGAGATGGAGGGCAAGGACATGCTCGAGATCCTCGAGGCTGCCGCTGCCCGCCGCGTGACGCTGAAGGCCGGCGGCTGCAAGTAGCCGGTCAGTAGGTCATCGCGAGACCGATACCGGTGTTCGTGCCGGTACGCGATGCCAGGGGCGCGAACTCCGAATAGCTGAAGTAGAAGATGTCGCACTTCAGCTCGCCTTCGATGTGCGGCGTGAACAAGTAGCTGAGCTTCACGCCGAACGTCTCGGACCACAGCGCCGACAGCTCGCGGTCGAACGCCATGTACTGCTCGACGCTCGTGTAGTTCTCTTGATAGAAGCTCGCGCTGTTCTGGGTATAGAACCGCTCGCGCAGGCGAAGCTCGAGATCGGGCGTGAGGTGCGTGAACACGCGCGCACCGATCGTGTGGCTCGTGATGCCCCAGGTGTCGTGATAGATGCGGTAGTCGCCTTGGATCGACGAGCTGTCGCCGATCGCGCGATTGACGCCGAGCACGACCGCGTGGCGGAACCGAGTATCCGGATCGGTCTCCATCACCCACATCTCCGGCGTCGCATCGAGCGAGGCGCGGATCGGCACGAACCGATACGGGCTCGACTGGAACCCGTTCGCGTAACCGAGCTCGTACGTGAGCTGGGTGAGCAGCGTCGGCGTCACGATCTGCGTCCACGATCCCGAGAAGCTCTGGTTCGTGAGCGAGCGCGAGAAGTTGTCGTCGTCGCGACGGCCGACGTTGTTGAGGTTGACCGCGTAGCCGAGCGTGAACGTCGAGTTCTTGTCGAACGCTTCCTTGTCGAGGCCAACGTTCAGCGAGTTCGAGAGGTAGTCGTTCTCGTGCGAGAACGAATAGCCACCGTGGAGCTTCAGCGAGCCGAGCGTCTGCGATGCCGACGCCGAGACTTGCTGACGAGTGTCGTGGATCGTCGTCGGCGAAGCTTGCGAGACGATGTCGACCGATGCGGATGACACGACGTCGGCGACGTAGCCGAGCGTCACGGTCGTATCGGGCGAGACATCGGCGGTGCCTTGGACGAGCGGCGAGATCACGGTCGTGTGATCGCTATCCGCGTAGAGTTGGACCTTCGAGACGAAGCCGGTATCGGCGCGACCGGTGAGCGGCGCCGCGACTGCGACCGTTAACAGCGTTAGTTGCAGCCGCATCCGCCACCTGACGAACCGTAGCCGCCGGAAGAACCTTCGCGCGACTCCTGCATGTGTAGATCGAGCTCGTCCTCGGCCGGATCCGGCCCGAACGTCATGTTGCGATGCGCGAGCGTCTCGCGCTGGCGCGGCCGGACGTGAACGCAGCCGGTCGTCGCCGCGATCGCGAGGATCGCGACGAGTCGCTTGCGGCCACGCGCGAGCAACAGGATCAGCGCTGCGAGCAACAGACCGGCGTCACCGCCGACGCTGCAGCCGCCGGCGTTTTGCACCGGCGCCCCACCCGCCTCGGCGATCGGTACGGCGCCCGCCGCGACGTCGTCGTTGATCGTGTCGTTCGGAAACGCCGCAGAGCCGGTGCCGCCGTTGCCATCGACAACCGCGACGTACGCGGTCACCGGTCCCGAGTTCGCGGCCGGCGCGGTCCAGCACAGGTCCCACGACGTGCGGCCGTTGTACTCCTCGTGGACGACAGCGTTGTTCTTCAAGATGTGAACGATCGGCGTATCGGGCATCGTCGTCGTGCACGCGTTCGAGATGAAGTGCGCGAACGTGCCGGCGACCGCGCCGCTCGTGTCGTCGAACTCGAGCGAGAAGCCGTTGTCGTCGCACGGCTTGAACGGCGTCTGATCGATCTGACCGCAGTCGGTGCCGTTCGCGACGTACTGCAGGCCCGCGTGCTCGTTCTCGAGCACGACGCGGAGGTGATACTGATGACCGGGCGTGTAGCCCGTCGTGAACAGCTCGGGCGCATCGGCTTCGAGCTTCACGCCGATCTGGTGTGGCGGATCGGTGTGGCAGACGTCGCACGCATGACCTGCGAACCGCGGCGAGCCGTCGAACGCGATACCTCCGCCGCCGTCGTTCATCACCGCGTCTTGATCGAACTGACCGCCGGTGGGAAACGCGTAGGCTGGCGCCGCCGCGAGGAGCAGCGCGAGCGAGAGTTTCAGTTGCATGACGTCGCTCCGTTCAGCCACTTGAAGATCGCGGCGTAGTTCGCATCTCCCGTGCCCGTGTAGATCGCACCGCCCGCGTGCTCGAAGCCACCGGCCGCGGCGGGCAGTGGCTTCTTCAGCAACCAGTTGTCGGCAGGCGCGACGCCGTACGTGGCGAACGCCGCGGCCGATAGAAAGTTCGCGTGTTGCTCCGCATCGCTGAGCGGCGCCGATGCCGAGATGTTATCGGTCGCGGGCGGATTGCGGAGCTTGCCGAGCGAGTACACGCGGAGCGCGCTGTCTTCCTTGCCGTGGCACGCGCTGTAACTGCACTGCGTGATCAACACCGGCATCGCGCCGCAGCGAAACGCTGTCTCGTTGAGTGTCTTCGACGGATCTGCAGCCGGCGCATTCGTCACGTCCGCACATGCGGAAAGCGACGCGATCGCCGTCAGGATCCCCAACTGCGTCCCGAACATGGCGCGGAACCCTATCGGTTTCGGATCGAGCCGTCACTGTGAACTCGCGATTTCCAGAACGATTTCGACTATTAGAGACTGATAGCTCGAATTCTCGCACGTCGCCGAATCGACTACGCTCCCGAAATCTCAGCGCAGATCGGAATCGAGACTTTGAAAGTCGATTCTCGTTTTCAAAACCGCTCGATTGTTTCGGCATTTTGCACCAGTGCAGAGACCGCACACTGATGCACCGCCACACCAAGATCGCTACCGCTTGTGAGACGGCAGAGAGAGACAGATCTGCCGCCGCCGATGTTTGATGCACGCGATGAAGCGGGTTATCGGCCTGGAAGTATCGCGCCGCGAGGTCTGCGTTTACGCATGCCTCGGTGCCGCGGGCGCGGCGTTCCTCGCGAGCTGTGCGGGCGATGGCGACGCCGTCGGCACCGGTGGTCTCACCGGAAGCGACGGCAGCCCGATCGATGCCTCCAACATCACGAACCCCGACGGTGGCCACGGATCAGGCTCGGGCTCCGGCTCCGGTTCGGGCTCCGGCTCGGGCAACGCGGGCGCATGCACCGGCACCGCCACCGATGTCGGCGCGCCTTCGACGTTCGCGCTGAACACGCCGAAGCTGATCAGCGGCAGCAACATGTTCATCGTGCGCGACTCGGGTGGGCTCTACGCGCTGAGCTCGCGCTGCACGCATCAGGGCGTGACGCTCACGCCGTCGTCGACCAAGTTTCACTGCAACGCGCACGGTGCTGACTTCACGCTCAACGGTGCCGTCATCGACGGCCCGACCTCGACGGCACTCAAGCACTACGCACTGTGCCTGCTTCCGAATGGCAACGTCGGACTCCAGACCACCACGGTCGCTGCAACGGTGAGGTTGAACGCATGATGTTCCTCGCGCCTACCATCGTCTTCGTCGGCATCGCCGGTAACCACCACGAGGTCGTCGAGAAGCAGCTCGCGCCCGTGTTCGAGAAGGCCGGCGTCCAAGAGCTCGTCATCCCGATGCCGGACCTCGGTCAGCTCGCGCGCCACACCGATGCGAGCAAGGACATCGTCAAGAAGCTCCACGTCGATGGCGTGATCAGCGGCGCGCTGATCACCGCAGGTGGTCAGAAGACGTTTCGCATCGTCATCTACGATGGCAACGGCAACATGCGCTCGCTCGACGAGACGCCGCTCGCCGGCAAGAAGCTCACCGGCGGCGATCTCGAAGTGCTCGCGATCAACCTGACCGACGAGGTCGGCGATCTCGGCAAGGGCAAGAAGCCCGCGGGAGGCCCGCGCGCCGAGGCGCTCGCCGACGTCGAGATCGATCCGCCGAAGAAAGCACCGCCCGCCATCCCTGCCCCGCCCGCGCGCAAGGCTGTCGTCCGCGACGACGAGGAAGCACCTCCGGGCATGCCGGCGGCGAAGAAGTCCGGGAAATCTGCCCCGAAGGCCGAGCTCGCGACCCCCGCGTTTGCCGACACGCCGGCGAGCGAGACCGAGCACGAGGCTGCGCCCAAAGAGACCGCCGACGCCAGCGCAGTCTCGATGGACGAGATCGAAGCGATGACCGGCGGTGGCGATGGCGCCACGATCGACGGCGGTAGCTCGACGGCCACTGCGCCCGCCCCCGAATCGACGCTCCACCTCCATGTCGGCGGCGGCTTCGCCGTGATCGGCCGCGTGTTCACGCCGCCGATGGCGTTGAATGGATTCACCTCGACGCCCGTCGGAGGTGAACAGTTCGCGGCCGACGTCGCGCCGACCGCGCGTACGTCGCTCGACGTGATGGCCGAACGCACGCTGTCTATGACCACGACCCTCGCCACCGGCACCGCCAGCACCGTGGTCTCGCGTTGGGAGATCAACGGAGGCTACGCGCTCGCCGGCCACGACGGCGGTACGAGGCTCGTCGCGAACCTCGGTCTCGGCCATCGCGCGTTCTCGATGGAGTCGACCGATCCGAGTCGCTCGCCCGATAACGAGTACAACTACGTGCTGCTCGGCGCGCGGCTCGCGCAGCCGCTCGGCGACAAGGTCACGCTCCGCGGCGAAGTCGAGCTCGAGCCCGTGTTCGGCGGTGCCGATGGCATGCAGATGACGCTCGGCCCGTCGACGCGCTGGGGCCTCGATGTCGGCGCCGCGCTCGAGTACAAGCTCGCGGCACACTTCGTCGCGCGCGGCGCGTTCGATTACCAGCGGTTCTCTTGGTCGTGGGATGCCGCCGGCGCACGCGCGGCGGGCGGTGCTTCCGATAGCTATCCGAGCGGTTCGGTCGCTGTACGCACCGAGTTCTAGGAGTCAGAACATGAAGTCTCTCGTCGCTGCTGCATTGTTGCTGCTCGCCACCCCTGCGTTCGCCGAGGTCAAGAAGGGCGATCACTTCGTCGAGCTCGACGCGAAGTCGGCCACCGGCAAGTCGTTCCACCTGAAGGACATGGCCGGCAAGTGGGTCCTTTTCACGTTCGGCGCCAGCTGGTGCGCGCCGTGCCACAAGGAGCTGCCGGCGTGGGACAAGGTCGCGCCGAAGTTCAAAGGCAAGGTGTTGTTCGTCTCGGTCAACATCAACAACAACGAGAAAGAGGGCAAGGAGTTCATGGACTCCTTGAAGCTCAAGCACGTGTTTCCGGTGTTCATGCCCGACGAGAACAGCCCGGCGATGAAGGCGTACGACCCCGACAAGATGCCGTCGACGTTCGTCATCGATCCGAAGGGCACGCTCCAGATCGTCCAGTACGGCTACGACAAGGGCGACGAGGACAAGCTCGCGACTGCCCTCGATTCACTCGTGAAGTGAGCTAAAAGTCGGCGCCGATGCCCGCTTGAATGATCAGCGGGTTGACCATCACGCTCATCTTCGCAGTCCCGATCTCGACGGTGTCGAACAGCGGGATGTCGGGCGTGTGGACCTGGATGTGATGCACGGCCGCGTTCGCCTGCATGAACGCGATGAACTTCACGTCGAGCCGCGCGTACCACTTCTTGTAGAGCTGGACGTCGATACCGCTCTGGAGCAACAAGCCCGGCGCCGGATCGATCGACATGTCGGGCTGGCTGACCATCGTCAGCGTCGGGTTCGTCGCCTTCGGGTTGAGCGAGAACATCACCGCTGCGCCACCGCCGGCGTAGGGCTGGACCCGGCCGTCGAGAAACCGGTACAGGAGGCTCAGCGTGATAGGCACCGCGGACGCCTGGCCGAGCTCGGGCCCGAGCGGACCGACGCCGGTCGGGATGCCGAGCGCGGTCGGTGCGATCGAGTCGTTCGCGAGCGTGCCGGTCGCCTTGAACGTGACGGTGAACGGCAGGCCGAGGATCGTCTCGAGCGACAGCCGGCGATGCATGTACGGCAACCGATAGCCGACGATCACCGCACCGACGGTCGCGGAATCGACGGTCGCGCCCGAGCCGGCGATCGGGCCGTTCTTGAGCGCGAGGCTCGCGGGCCCGTCGACATCGGCGAGCTCCATCTCCTTCGACGTCGACAGCGGCTTGATAATCGCGACGCCGGCGCGGACGTAGAACGGCGGTGGCTCTTCGGCCGGTGCAGCAGTCGCGGTCGCGGCGGGCGGCGGTGGCTCGCCGCTATCGACCGGCTGCGCGTTCGCGATGGCCGGCACGAGTGCGAGTGCAATGACGAGCTTCTTCACGGTAGTGCTCCCCGCAGCGGCGCAGACAAGAGCTGCAGCTTCATCTGGCCCGCCGGCAACTTGAGCGTCACCGTGCTGCTGATGAACCCGGTCGTCGTGAGGTTGATGACGATCGGCACGTCAGCGAGGTTCGCGACCGAGATCGACATCCGGCCGTCGGGCGTGAAAGTCACGGGGCCCTTGAGGGCGAGCGACAGCGGCTTCGAATGGAGGTCGTGACTCGACAGCGGGACGCTCATGTCGGGCGCGTCCATGTAGAGGTCGAGCTTGACCATCATCGAGGGCGAGCCGTTGTCGTCGTAGACGTAGCCGGTGATCGGACCGTTCGCGGGCTCGCGCACGCGCATGATCGAGGTCTCCGTGCTCGTGTTCAGCGTGAACAACGCGACCGCAGCCATGTCGACGTTCGTCCCGAACATCACGCCCGGCGCGATCGCGACCGGCTGGCAGACCGGGACCATCGTGCCATCGGGCAGCGTGCAGCCCATCTGGATCGGCATCAGCTCCGTTGCCATCGCGCCATTGATGTACATGCAGCCATCGTCCTGCATGCCGCCCTGGCACTGGCCGCTCGTGAACTTCGCGCTCGATACGGCGCCAGTCGTGCCGGTGACGTGCATCGCCGTGCGGTTATCGTCCTCGGTCGCCTCGCTGCTATCGACCGATGACGAGCCGTTGAGATCCGTTGTCGGCGCGGTCGTCGCCATCAAGTAGGTCGCGCCGACCGGTGCTGCACCGGTGAACGGGATCACGAGATCCGGTCCGCCCGCTTCGCCGTTGCCGTTCATGCCGTGGAGGATGTCGAAGCTCGCGGTCTCCGACGAGCCGCAGATCTCGTTCGCATCGCAGTTCGCGTTGCCGCCGGTGACGAGCGTCATCTTGTAGGTCTTGCCCGCGACCCACGGCGCGTCCGGGATGAACTGGAACGACCGTTCGTGGACGATCAACGAGCCCTTCACCGCTGCGGTGCACGTGCCCGACGAGTTGACCTCTTCGAGCTTCACACTGCCAGGTCCGCCACACGCGGTCTCGAGCGTGAAGCTGGTCGGCACGATCGGTTGATCGAACGAGACCTCGGCCGGCTCGTCGGCGGCGAGGGTGAACGGGTGGTAGAGGTCATCATTGCTCGCGCCGTCGATACAGCGGCCCGGGCTCGTCGCAGTGCCGCCGGTCAGCGCGCAGCCGACGCCGGGATGCGACCCGATGATCGCGGCCGGCGTGCCGGTGCTCGCGAGCGCGGCGGTCGAGAAATTGAGCGGGTTGAGTGCGGTCGCCGGGTTGCCCGCGAGGTCCGCGACGTTGCTGAACACGACCTTGTACGCGCCGCGTGCGAGCCGGGTCACCGGCCGGAGCACGACCGAAGCGCCGTGGCTCTCGAGCACGAACGGCACGGCCACGCCTGCGCCGGTCTGGAGCTGGAGCCCGCCGGCGGCCGCCTTGTCGAGATCGATCGGCTCGCTGAACACGAGGTCGACGCCCTGGTCGGTCGCGACGTCGTGCTCGTTCTGGTCCGGATAGCTCGCGACCAGCGTCGGCGGCGTGGTGTCGGCCGCCAGCGACGCCGACTGGGTCTCGGTGATCAGCTCGAGCACGAGGTTCGTCGGCGCGCTCGTCACGCCGAGCAGGCCGAGGTCGAGCGCGGTCACGGTCTCGACGTCGAGCACGCCATCTGTCGCGCTGACGACGCCGACGCCGGTCAGGCCGAGGATGGTCTGCGACATCACCGCGTTGCCCTTTGGATCGATCGCGTAGATAGCGATGTCCATCGATAGGTCCATATAGAGCGGCGCGCGCTCGTTCTCGGGCCGCTGGGCGGGATCCTGGTGCGGGTTGCGGAACAGCCGGCCACCGCCGTCGGTCAGCAGCTCGATCTCGATCTCGCCGGTCTGGAGGCCGACGGGAATCTGGCCGCCGAGCTTCACCTCGAGGCCGCTGTTGCGGAGCCGGGCGCCCTTGCGGATCGTGAACGCGATCGGGCCGCCGAGCGCCTTCGGATCGCCTAGCTCGGTCGCGAGCTCGCTATCGAGCACGCTCGCGGTCTGCGAGCCGATCAGCGGCTTCGAGATCGAGACCGTGTTCGGCGGCAGGCCCGTGCGCGACACGGTCGATCCCGGATCGCTCATCTGGCGCGTCTTCAGCGTCTGCGCAATCGGCGGGTTGCCCGCGCGGCTGTCGTGCGGCATCAGCGTGACCGTCGTCGGCACCAGCGGTGTGCCGCTGCGATCGACGAGCTTGTTGCCGAGCTTCAGGATGTACATCTTGCCGGCGGTCAGGTCGGTCTTCGGATCGATCGCGACGTGGATGCCATCGCAGAGCAGCGTCGCCGGCACCGCCTGGTTCAGGCTGTCGAGCAATTCGATCTGGCCGGTCGCGAGCGCGACGGTGCGCGTATCGAGGGGCTCCGAGAACAGGAGCTCGATCGTCGTCGACTCGAGCATCGGCCGGAACGATTCGGGGTTCGCCGGATCGCCACCGTTCACCGCGACGAGCGTCGGCGCACCGGACTTCGGTTGCGTGGAGCGCGCGGTGAAGTGGATCAGCGGCGTGCCGCTCGCCGGAATATTCGTCGCGGTCGTATCGACCGCTTGATCGACGAACAGCGCGTAGCTCGCGCCAGGGTCGAGCGTCGTATCGATCTCCACCGCTTTCTTGTCGTTGCCGATGACGGTCGCCGCTGCAGCGACGACGCCGTTCGGTCCGACGAGACACACGCCGCCCGTCGGTGCCGTCGCCGAGCCACCGCACATCGCGAGCGCACTCGCATCGACGGCTTCGGAGAACGACACGACGATGTGCGCGCCGGTCGGTACATCGACCTGCTTGTCCGCGGGGTACGTAAACACCACACCTGGTTGTGCAGTCGCGAGCGGCGGTACCGCGTCGTTACACGCAGCACACACCACAGCGACGAGAATCCACCTGCTCACGCGACCACCCTATCAACTCTCGTATCCGGTGCATACCCGAAGTTCCACGAGGACCTCGTTAGAGTGACGGCGTGACTGATCCTGACACGCGCCCCACGGTCGACCTCGAACCTATCGCGAGCCTCGTGACCCACCGATATTCTGTCAGACGGGCGACCACCGACGACGAACGCAGTCAGCTCGTCGAGCGCGTCGCGATCGGGCGGGTCACGACGCCGGCGCCGAAGGTCACGTGGCGCGTCGAGCACCACGACAGGACCGTGATCATTCGCAACGAATCGATGCAGGTGGAGCTATCGGCCGACGACGCGAGGAAGATCGCCGAGGCGATCCTGCGCGGACGTTAAACGGGTACGCCCCGCTACGTTGCGCGAGGGCGGCGGTCGCACGAAGTGACGCCGGGCCATTTCACTATCAGCGCGGGCCAGACGACTCGATCGCGAGCTGATGGCGCGGTACGCCGTCGATCCCGAAGAGTGTGCAGGAAAGGGACTGCGGCGTGACATCGATCGTGCCGAACGATTGGAAGCCGTCCCATGGCGCCGCATTCTGGTTGTCGGGCGCCCACACGAACGTGGCCTCGGGCCCGAACGTCGGGTCGAGCTGATTCGGGCCGAACGAGCCCGCGTGGATCGGTCCGGCGACGAGCTCCCAGAACGGATCGAACGCGGTCACCGTCGCGCGGCTCGGATCGTAGCGATGCGCCGCGGCGTAGTGCACGTCGGCCGTGATCCACACCATGTTGGTCACGCGCCGCTGCTGGAGGTCGCCGAGGATCCGCGCGAGCTCGACCTCGCGTCCGTGCGCGCCCGGATCGCCGTCGGCGAAGCCTTCGCGCCGCGCCCCGTCCGGACCGTCCTCGATCACGAGGCCGAGCGGTTGATCGCACGCGATCAGCTTCCAGCGCGCACGCGATGACGACACCGCGGCGATGAACCAGTCGGCCTGCGCGCGGCCGAGCATCTCGGCGTCGGCCGTACGGATCGGGTTCGCAGTGCGGAACGAGCGACAGTCCATCACGATGATGTCGAGCAACGGTCCGTAGTGGACGACGCGATGGACCGGACCCGGCGTGCACGGCGTCCACTCGAGCATCGCCCGGCGCGCGTAGCCGGCGAGCACGCTCGCGTCGGGCTGGATCGTGTAGCGAGGATCTTCAGCGCGGAGATTTCGGTGCGGCCACCAGTTGTCGTGGACATCGTGATCGTCCCACTGCGCGACGATCGGCACCTCGGCGGCGAGTGCGCGCGCGTGATCGTCATCGAGCGTGTACTGGTAGCGCGCGCGATAGTCGTCGAGCGTCTGCGCGACGCGCGCGACGTGCTCGTTCGTGATGTTGCGCCACGTGCGCTCGCCGACCTTCATCTCGGCGAGGATCGGATTGTCGGCGTAGATCATGTCGCCCGAGTGCACCCACAGCGCGGGCTCCGCCTCGCGCATCGCCTTGTAACCGATGAGGCCGCCGAGATCGGGATTGCGTCCGTAGCCCTGCCCGCACGTGTCGCCGGTCCACGCGATCCTGAACTTGTCGGTGCGCGGCGTTTGGAAGCTCGCGAACGCGAACGCGCTCGCTCCGGTTGCAGCCTCACGCTCGAACCGCGCGCGCACGAACACGCGCTGCGCATCGGGAAGGCCTTCGAGCTTTACCGTCGCGGCGAGCCCGGAGTCCGGCGTGACGACCGGGCCGCGCACGGCACGCGCGTGCGTGAAGGCATCGGTCGTATCCCATTCGACGACGAGCCGCGCGGGCTCGTTACTGCGTGCCCACACGAACGCGTTGCCACCGCCGACGTCGCCGACCTGCACGCCGTGCGTGATCGCCGGAACCGGCGAAGCCGGGCGGACCCTCCGGACGCACGCGGTCGCCGCGAGCGCCGCACCTCCGGCGAGCAAGTCTCTGCGCGTCAGCACGCGCGCTAGCTTACTTGAGACAGCCGAGCGCCGTGCCGAGGCAGTTGCTCTGATCGATCTTCTTCACTCGATCGTCGTGCCACTTCTTCTGCTTGAGCTCCTCGATCCGCTGGCGCTCCTGCGCCGCGATCTTGTTCTGCTCGTCGATCTGATGCTTGAGGCGCAAGCGATCGGCGTCGTTCTGCGCCGCGATCAACGCCTTCGTCAGCTCCTCGAGCTTGGCGTCGGAGTTGTCGAGCGACTTCTCGAGGCTCGCGAGCTCGACCTGCGCCTGGGCGGCCTGCTCTTTCGCGACCTGCTTCTCGTGCTCCGCCGCCTTCGCCTTCTCCGCCGCGACCTGGGCGTCGCGCGCGCGGTCGAGCGCGAGGTAACCGAGGCCGAGCCCGGCCGCGACCGCGAAGCCGGTGACGACCATCATCCACTTCGGCCGCTTCTTCGCGATCTCGGCGCGGCGGAGCTCCGCTTCCTGGATCTGGCGCTGCTGCTCGAGCTCGGCCGCGTAACGCGCGCGTGCGGCGGCTTCGCCGGCCTCCACCTTCATCCGCGCTTCGCGCTCGGCGGCGACCCGCGCTTCTTCGACCCGGATCTGCGCGTCGCGCTCCTCGCGCAACTTCGCCTCGGCGGCGGCACGCACCGCCTCTTCGGCCGCGCGCCTGGCCTCGATCTCGGCGATCCGCGCGCGCTCGAAGCTCGCCTGCTCGTCGGCGATCCGCTCGTGGTGGATCGCCTTGAGCTCGCTCAACGACGTCATGATGGACGATTCGACCCGCATGTCATGGCAGACACGCGGTCGCGCCGGCGATTGCAGCTAGCGCTCGAGCGACTCGCGCGCGAGCGTGACCTGCTCGAGCGTCGAATCGAGATCGCGCTGATGTGCGTGCTCGAGCACCAACTCGGTGCCGCGCAGCGTTGCCCACCGGTCGTACCGGGTGGCATCTGCCGCCGCGTGGTGCTTCCAGGCGATCGCGCCGACCAGCTCCACGCTCAGGATCAAGACCGCGACGATCGCACCGACGGTGCCGACGCGGCTAGCAAGCACTTACGAGCAACCCTTGGCGAGCGGGTTCGCGAGGCACTCGGCGCTGGTGTGGACACCACGCGCGCGCTCGGCCTTGGCAGCCGCGGCCTTCGCATCGGCGGCGCGCTGGCGCATCTCGGCCTGCTCCTTCTGGAGCTGTTGGAGCTTCGAGCGAGCCGATGCGCGGTCGGCGTCGTTCTGCGCGGTCGCGACGGCGTCGACGGCCTTGGTGATCTTGTCGTTGAGATCGTCGAGGTCCTTCTCGACGCGCTCGACCTTCTGCTGTGCTTCCTGCGCGGCCTTCTTCGCCTCGTCGGCTTCCTTCTCGGCCGCGACGCGCTTCTGGTTGTCGACGTCGGACTGGTTGATCTTGCTGACGGCGACGATGATGCCGATCACGATGCCGACCAGCGCGAGGCCGGTGACGACGAGCATCCACGTCGGGCGCTTCTTCGCGACTTCGGCGCGGCGCAGCTCCATCTCCTGCTGGAGACGCTGCTGCTCGAGTGCGGCCTGGTTGCGCTGGCGCTCGGCAGCCTCGCCGGCTTCGACGCGCATGCGCGCTTCGCGCTCGGCGGCGACGCGCGACTCTTCGATCGAGCGCTGATGGTCACGCTCTTCGCGGATCTTGGCTTCCTCTGCCTCGCGGATCTTGCGCTCCGCGGCTTCCTTCGCGAGGCGGCGCTCTTCTTCAGCGCTCCGAACGGCGTGCTCTTCTTCCTGCACGCGGCTCTCCTCGATCTGACGGAGCTCGCGAAGGGAAAAGAGGACCGAATTCTCGCGCTTTTCGGACTGAGCCATACCCCACGATCTCTAACACGCACGATCTTTACGAGCAATCACTTCAAACACTTGGCCAATAATCGACGAAGTGCGGTACATCAGCCGCTGCGGTGGGCTTCGTCGATCTCCATAGCCATGTTTTGTATGGGCTGGACGATGGCGCTCCCGACGTCTCGGCATCTCTCGCAATGCTCGATGCGCTGGCCGCACTCGGCATCACGGAGCAATGCGTGACGCCGCACCAGAAGGCGAGTCAGTACTTACCCGACTGGCCGCGGGTCGAGCAGACGCTGGCGGGGCTGGAGACCGTGCGAAAGCCTCATCATCCGACCCTCCGGCTGGGCGCCGAGAACATGTGGGATGATGTGTTCTACAAGCGAATCCTCGACGGGACGATCCCGCATTACCGAGGGACGCAGGCGTTCCTCGTCGAGATCCCACCGCCGCTCGTCCCGCCGGGGATGGTCGACCAGCTATTCAAGTTCCGCATGGCTGGCAAGGTCCCGGTGCTCGCGCATCCCGAGCGCTATCACGCGCTGTGGGACGACGATCGGTTCGCGCGCGACCTCCGCCGTCACTGCGCGTTCGCGATCGATCTCGGCGCGATCGGCGGGTTCCACGGCAAGCGCGAGATGAAGGCCGCGCGCCATCTGCTCGAAGCAGGGCTCGCGACGGCGGTCGCCACCGACGCGCACCAGCTCGGCGACTTGCAGCAGGCGCAGCAAGGGCTTGCCTGGATCGACAAGAAGCTCGGCCACGCGACGACCGTGCGGCTGTTCGATCACGCGCCGCGCGCACTTCTCGCCGGCGATCTTCCGGACTGATCGTGAAGCTCGCGATCAACCTCGCACTGTCGTTCGGGATGCTCGCGCTGTGCGCGTATCTCGTGTGGCCCGATCACGAGACGCGCACGCAGATCGGCGAAGCGGTCCGCGCGATCGATCTCGCCGCGCTGACTCCCTACCTCGCGATCTACATCGCTCTCTTGTTCGTGATGCAGGTGTGTCGCTCGCTGCGCTGGAACAACCTGCTCGCGCCGCTCGGCATTCATGTTCCCACCGGCCCGATGCTCGCGATCTCCGCGGTCGGCTTCATGGCGATCCTCGCGCTGCCCGCGCGGCTCGGCGAGCTCGTGCGGCCAGGCCTGTTGCGGAAGCGCGGCGTGTCGGCAACCGCGGCGCTCGGCACCGTCGCGGTCGAGCGGATCGTCGACGGCCTGCTCGTCTCGGTGTTCGTGTTCGGCGCGTGCTTCGCGCTGCGCGGTCCCGACTCGCCGGGCTGGATGATGGTGACCGCATGGGCCGCGCTGCTCGTGTTCGCGGCCGCGCTCGTGTTCCTCGTGTTCGCGCTGCGCTGGCCGGCGCAGACCGTCGCGTTCAGCTTGAAGCTGTCGCTCTTGCCGCGGCTCGCGCCGAAGATCGCGACGGCGATCGAGAACAAGCTGCTCGAGATGATCCGCGGGCTCGAGGTCCTGCGTGATCGCAAGAACATGCTCGTGTTCCTCGCGTGGAGCATCGCCTACTGGGGCGCGAACGGCGCCGGCGTATACGTGCTCGCCCGCGGGTTCCATCTCGATCTCTCGGCGGTCGGCGCGTACGCGGTGATGGGGCTCGTCGCCGTCGGCATCACGCTGCCCAACGCGCCCGGCCTGATGGGCCAGTTCCAGGCATTCACGCTGCTCGGCCTCACGCTGTACCTCGGCAAAGATGCGAACACGCCGCACACCGCGCTGTACGCCGTGACGTTCGCGTTCGCGAACGTGCACTACGCGCTCCAGGTCGGCTGGTACATCCTCTGTGGGGCGCTCGGACTCGCGACGCCGTGGGTGTCGTTCCACGACCTGTGGACCGCGCGCCGAGAGTCAAAAACTGGCGATGGGGGCGAAGCCTAGCGACCATCGGGCCATGCGCTGGATGCTCGCCCTGTTGCTGTCGCTCGCCGCGGCGACACCGGCGCTCGCGCGCTCGCAGAAGACACTCGCGTATCCCCGCCCCGAAGCGTTCGCGACCGCGGTCCGGTTCATCCGCGTCGACGAGGGCCTGAAGCTGATCGAGAAGGACGGCGACGCCGGCTACGTGCTGTTCGAGCTCCACGAGGAGAAGCGCACGTTCCGCGGCTCGCTCGAGGTGATCGACGTCGTCCAGGAGGACCGCCATCAAGTGCGGTTCGTGATCACGCTCGCGGATCGCCCCGAGTGGCAGGAGCTCGAGATGCTCGGCCGGCTCGAGCAGAAGCTGCGCGCCGAGCTCGGTGCGCCTGCACCCGCGCCGACGAAGAAGGACGCGCCGCCGAAGAAGGACTCGCCGCACGACACGGAAAAGCCGACGTCCGACGAGAAGCGCGAGAAGCCCGGCGAGCATCCCGACGAGGGTCCGCCGATCAGCAACACGCCGTAGATGCGGTAGGCTCGCGCCATGTCGGCCCCCGTCGATCTGCGCAGCGATACGGTCACCCGCCCTACCCCCGCGATGCGCGAAGCGATGGCGCGCGCGGAGGTCGGCGACGATGTCTACGGCGAGGATCCAACCGTCCGCCGGCTCGAGGAGCGCGTCGCGGAGTTGATCGGAACCGAAGCGGCGCTGTTCGTGCCGACCGGCACGATGGCGAACCAGATCGCGCTGCGCTGCCAGACCCGGCCCGGCGACGAGGTCATCATCGGCGTCGGTGCGCACTGCTGGCGCCACGAATCGGGCGCGCTCGCCGCGCTCGCCGGTGCACAGACCCAGATGATCGGCACGGACGGCACGTTCACCGCCGACGAAGTCCGCGCCGCGTTCAAGGCATCGGATCCGTATCAAGCGGCGACCCGCGTCGTCGCCGTCGAGAACACGCACAACATGGCCGGCGGCGTCGTGTGGGACCGCGCGAAGCTCGCGGCGGTGATCGCGGTGGCGCACGAGCTCGGCATGGCGACGCACCTCGACGGCGCGCGGATCTGGAACGCGGCGGTCGCGACCGGCTCGACGGAGAAGGCGCTATCGGCCGGCTTCGACTCGGTCAGCGTGTGCCTGTCGAAGGGCCTCGGCGCACCGGCCGGCTCGGTCGTGTGCGGCGGCAAGGCGTTGATCAAGGAATGCCACCGCGCGCGCAAGATGTACGGCGGCGGTATGCGCCAGGCCGGCATCCTCGCCGCGGGTGGTCTCTACGCGGTCGAGCATCACCGCGCGCGGCTCGGCGAGGATCACGCGAACGCGAAGGCGATGTCAGAAGCGCTCGCCGGTGCGAAGGGTTTGAAAGTGGATGTGTCTCGCGTTCACACGAACATCGTGATGATCGATCTAGAGACGCAAACCGTGGCAGACGTGATCGCGAAGACGAAGGCAAAGGGCGTGCTGCTCGGCGCGGGTGGTGCGAAGCGGATCCGCGCGGTCACGCACCTCGATGTCGATCGCGAGAGTGTGCTCCGCGCCGCTAGGGTAATTGCCGAGTGTGTGAGCGCGTAGGCGTAGGCGTAAGCGTAGGCGTAGGCGATTTGGGTCGTGGGAACGTCCCGATCGATGCAAACGCGAACGATCTCCGTCGCGACGATCGATCTGGAGACGCAAGCTGTGGCCCATCGATCGCGAAGACCAAGCCGAAGCGTGACCTGTTCGGCTCTGGCTCCCCGGATCGTGCGAGCGATGCGGATGCGATCGTGATCGATGCACGCGTTCGCAGGTATGTGAGCAACGGGCGTCGTACGCAGGGGATCGAAGAGGTTCGCTCGTGAGTCGCCTACGCCTACGCATTTACCTTCTTGCTCTCGCCTCGTGCTCGGCTTCTGCCACCCTGCCCGATCTTGCCGCTGCAGAGCACAGCGAGGATGCCGGCGACACCGACGGTGCGATCGCGCACTACCGCGCCGCCCAGAATTCCTGTCACCAGCTGCGCCCGGCGCGCAAAGCGAAGGCCGCGTGCAGCAGCGCGCTGCTCGGCGAAGCCGAAGTGCTCGAGCACGCACATCGCACCGGCGAAGCGATCAACGCGTACCTCGCGATTCCGGCGCGCGCCGGCGACGACGCCGATACCGCCGCGACCGCGCTGTATCGCGCCGGCGATCTGCTGCTCCACGCCCAGCGCACGACCGACGCGTGGACCGCGCTGTGGAAGGTCGTCACGGACTATCCCGATGCAGGCGCCGCCGCCGATGCGGTGAAGACGCTGCTCGACGACGGCCGTGGTCGCGCGCCGCAGCAGCTCGCCGACGAATTCGGCAAGCTGCTCACCTCGCTCGCCGAGACCCAGGTCGCCGACAACCTCGCGTGGTCGCTCGCCGACCTCTACGCGCACGAGCTCGCGAACCCGTCGGCCGCGCGCGCGTTCTACGATCGGATCCCGAGCGATTTTCCGAACAGCGGCCTGCGCGACGACGCGCGCTGGTATGCGGCGAAGCTGTCGGAACAGCTCGGCGATCCCGCAGGCGCGGTGACTCGCTTGAAGGCGTTGCTCGCGACGCGCGAGGTCGCGATCGGCCCGGGCAGCTACTTCTCGGTCTGGCTCGACGACGCGCAGCTCGAGCTCGGCATCGTGCTGCGCGACTCGCTCCACGATCTTCCCGGCGCGGCCGCTGCATTTCGCCAGCTGCCGAAGGATTACCCCGCGTCGATCCTGCGCGACGACGCGCTGTTCGAGCTCGCGGTCACGCTCGGCAAGGCCGGCGATACCCCTGGGCGGTGCGCGGCGCAGCGCGACCTCGTGAAGCTCGAGCCCGACTCGAAGTACGTCCCTCGCCTGCCGGAGCTCGGCGCGTGCCCGTAGAACCCGCGGTCCGCGTTGACAACGTCGCGAAGCGCTACGGCCGGCGCAGCGTGCTCGACGGCATCTCGCTGGCCGTCGCGCCCGGCACGCGGCTCGGGTTGATCGGCCCGGCGGCTTCCGGCAAGAGCGTCCTCCTGAAGCTGATCTGCGGGCTCGAGCAACCGACGAGCGGCGCGATCGCGTTGCTCGGCACCGACGTCGTCGGCAAGCGCGAGGCGGAGCTCGGCGACGTCCGCAAGCGCGTCGGCATGTTGTTCCAGAACTACGCGCTATTCGACTTCCTGACGGTGGCGGGCAACGTCCGCTTTCCACTCGAGCGCCGTGGCGGGCTCGAGCCGCAGATCATCGCCGAGCGCGTCGCGAATCGCCTGCGCGCGGTCGGCCTCGCGGGCAGCGAGGACAAGCTCACCGGCGAGCTCTCCGGCGGCATGAAGAAGCGCGTCGGCATCGCGCGCGCGACCGTCGCGGACGCGGAGCTCGTGATCTACGACGAGCCGACGGCGGGGCTCGATCCGGTGACGACGCAGAAGATCTACGACCTGCTCGCCGCCGATCAGCAGCGGACCGGCGCGACCGTGGTCGCGGTCAGCTCGGATGTCGCCGCGCTCGCCCAGTTCGTCGACGAGATCGCATTTCTCTATCGCGGCACGATCCTGTATCGCGGGCCGGCCGCGACGATCGCCGATGCACCCGATCCGCTCGTCCGCCAGTTCGTGCGCGGCGAGCTCGAAGGGCCGCTCGACGAGCCGGGCGTGCCCCGGCTCGGCAGCGCTGCCGAAGGGCAGCGCGGAGTTGAAGATGTTCGGTGACGCGATCGCCTCGATCGGCGCGAGCGCGCGCTGGATCGCCCAGGAGGTCGGCGGCATCCTCGTGCTGACCGGCCAGGTCTTGCGCGCGCTCGTTCCGCCGAAGCTCGACACCCGCGAGCTATGGAAGAACCTCTACAAGATGGGCAACAAGTCGGTGCCCATCGTCGTCCTGACCGCGTTCTTCGCGGGCGGCCTGATGACGCTCCAGACCGGCCCGTTCGTGAAGAAGCTCGGCGCGACGTCGCTCGCCGGCTGGGGCGCGGGCTACGCGGTGCTGCGCGAGATCGGGCCGATCCTGATCGCGCTGATGTTCTCGGGCCGGGTCGGCGCGAACAACACGGCCGAGCTCGCGACGATGACCGTGACCGAGCAACTCGACGGCCTGCGCGCGCTCGCGATCGATCCGGTGCGCTTCCTGATCGTGCCGCGCGTCCTCGCGATGATGGTGATGCTCGTCGCGCTCACCGTGATCGGCGACCTGGTCGCGCTGCTCGGCGCGGCGATCGTCGGCAGGTACATGCTCCAGATCGACTGGTCGACGATGTACTACAGCTTCGCCGACAACCTGAAGCCGTACGACTTCCTGCACGGCATCTACAAGTCCTTCGCGTTCGGCGGCGCGATCGCGGTCGCGAGCTGCTACTTCGGCGTGACCGTCCGCGGCGGTGCGGTTGGCGTCGGTCGCGCGGTCAACGCATCGGTCGTCGCGTCGGCGGTGTCGATCATGCTGCTCGACTTCTTCATCACGTACCTATCGGCATGAGGGCGCGGATCGCAGATCTCGGCGGCGGCGTGCTCGATGCGATGCGAGCGGCGCGCGAGCTGTGGCTGACCTACGTCTCGACGATCGCCGGCATCGTCCGCTATCGCCGCGGCGGCCGGCGCAAGGGCGAGGTCGCGCGCCAGATGTACGCGATCGGCAATCGCTCGCTCGTGTTCATCATCGTCACGCTCGGCTTCATCGGCATGGTGATGACGTACGAGGCATGTCTCCAGCTGTCGCGCGTCACCGGCGATTACTCGCAGATCGGCTCGCAGTTCATCCGGCTGATCGTCTCGGACTTCGGCCCGACGCTGACCGGCCTCATGCTCGCGACCCGGGTCGGCGCGGGCATCGCCGCCGAGATCGGGTCGATGAAGGTGACGGAGCAGATCGATGCGCTGCGGATGAGCGGCGTGTTGCCGATCGATTACCTGATCGTGCCGCGGTTCCTCGCATCGCTCGTGATGACGCTGGTGCTCGCGGTGCTCGGCGGCACGGTCATGTATCTCGCCGGCGGGCTCACCGCGCACTACTCGTTCAACGTCAACACGAACATCTTCTTCGACTTCCAGTTCTTGCGGATGCGCCACGTCGTGCTGATGATCGTGAAGTCGCTCGCGTACGGCGCGGCGATTCCGATCGTCGCCGGGTTCTGCGGTCTGCGCGCGCGCGGCAGCTCCGAAGGTGTCGGCTGGGCGACGACCGCCGCCGTGATCGGTTCGTCGTTCGCGGTGATCGTCCTCGACTTCATCATCTCCGCCGCCGCGTTGTTCCTCACCGGCGGTGACCTGTGAGCTTCATCGAGTACAAGGGCGTCCACAAGGCGTTCGCCGGCAAGCCCGTGCTCCGCGGCATGAACCTCGCGATCGCCAAGGGCGAGGTGATGTTCATCATCGGCACCTCCGGCGTCGGCAAGTCGGTGACGATCAAGCACCTGATCGGCCTGTTGCGGATCGATGCCGGCGAGATCTGGTTCGACGGCGCGCGCGTCGATCAGTTGCCGGAGAGGAAGCTCGCACCGTTGCGCCGCCGGATCGGCATGGTGTTCCAGAGCTCGACGCTGTTCGATTCGATGACGCTGGTCGACAACGTCGCCCTGCCGCTCCGCAAGCATCAGAGCCTCAAGGCGCGCGATGCGATCGCGCGCGCGCACGAGCTGCTCGCGCAGGTCTACATGGCCGACTACGCGGATCGGTTTCCGGCGGAGCTCTCCGATGGCATGCGCAAGCGCGCCGCGATCGCGCGCACGCTCGCGCTCGGTCCCGAGGTCGTGCTGTTCGACGAGCCGACGACCGGTTTGGATCCGGTCAGCGCGCGCCGGATCGATCGGTTGATCCGCGAGCTCGCCGAGAAGCTCGGCGTCACCGCGGTCGTGGTCTCGCACGATCCGCCGTCGATCTTCGGCACCGCCGATCGCGTGGCATTTCTGTACCAGGGCGTGGTCCACACGGTCGCGACACCGGCCGAGCTCAGGTCCTCGCCGGACCCGATCGTCCAGCAGTTCATCCAGGGGAGATCTGCCGGACCCATGGAAACTCCAGGATTTTAGATCAAAGTGAATAAAGGTCGGACCATCGAACCTCGTTCGTGTTATGGACGCGGCTCATGCCGACCGCGCAGACCCCACCTCGCTACACGGTGCAGGTCCTGTTGCCGTACTCGCAGGCCCTGAGTCCCACCGCCATTCACCGTCAACTGCTCGCCTGGCGCGCCGATGTCGAACCGATCGGCGGCCACAACCCGTTCGGTCATTTCGGCTTCGCGATTCCAACCGGCGACCTGCCGCTGCTCGTCCACGTGTTCCACGCCGCGCCCGATGCGTATGTGTCCGAGCTCGAGGATGCACTCGCGTGGTCGCCGCAATGGCCCGAGCGCTACGCCGCGGTCGACGCGTGCACTCATTCGATCGTGATCAGCATGGTCGCTCACCGTGCGGTGAACCACGCGACCATGCTGCTCGCCTTTTTATCCGTGCTCGACGCCGTGCTCGCGTGTTGCGAGGATCTCCGGCCGGCGGTCTTGCACTGGATGCCCGCACAGCGCGTGCTCGCGTTCTCGAGCTATCGCCTGCTGCGGATGGAGCAAGGGCCGTGCGGGCCAGCGATCAACGTGCGGATCGCGGCGATCTCGGACCACGACATGATCGCCGACACCGTCGGCCTCACCGGGCTCGGCCTGCCGGACCTCCAGACGATCGTCCACGATCGCGATCCGGCCGAGCTCGCATCGATGCTGACCCGACTCGCGAAGAGCATGTTCGTCGGCGATGCGCTCGAGTGCTCGTGGATCGAGGAGCAGTCGATCCAGCTGCCGTCGCGCGATGCGATCACGCTGTGCCTGGATTGATCACTTCGGCTTGTCGATGATCTTCCACGGCTGGCGCTTCATGATCTTGCCGAGCTCTTTCGCTTCCTCGGGAAACTCCGGGTCGTGCATCAGCTTCATGATCGAGCCGTCGCCGCGGGCGAGCGCTCGATTCAACGCATCGACCTGCGCGAGCAGCGGGTCGACCTTCGCGATATCAGCCTTCACGCGATCGATGGCGAGCTCGACGGCATCGACGGCGGCGGCGCCTTTCGTGCCGAGCCGGGTGCGTAGGCTCTCGATCGCGGCGCGCAGCCCGCTCGCAGTCGCGTCGAGCTTGCCCAGCGATGAGCGTGCAGACGCGACGACGGCGCGCGTGCGATCGAGGACCTCGCCGAGATGCGCGAGCCCGGTGTCACCGCCGAGGCCACGCTCGCGCAAGGTCTTCAACTCGTCGGCGAAGCCACCGAGCTCGAGGAACATCGGCGCGATCGCATCGGCGTGGGCGATCGCGGTCGCGGAGGCGGGATCGAGGTGCGCGCGAAGTGCCTTGATCTGGGTGCGCAGCGCCTCGAGCTCGGGATTCACCGAGTCGCGAAACGCGGCGAGTGCGGTGAGGTTGTCCCACGTGCGTTGCAACACGCGGTCGAGGCTCGGCGGATCCTTGCCGAGGAGCTGCTCGCCTTCGCGGAGGCCCGCGGTCGAGCCATCCGGCGGAGGGCCGAGCTCGAGATAGCGCTCGGCGAGTGCCCCGCGCGACGCCACGAACACGTCGCCGTGCGGATCGCAGCGCGCCGCTTCGCCGGCCTCGATCGCGACGCCGACGACGACGCCTTCTTCTCCGTTCAGCGGGCCCGGTGCGCCGCGCGGCGACAGCGCGATGCTCTCGATCTTGCCGATCGCACGCCCGCCGACGACGAACGCCCCGCCCTCGTGCAGCGAGCCGGCGTGATGGAAGTACACGCGGATCCGCGTGTGCTTGCCCCATTCGATTCGATCGTAGACGAACACGAAGAACGCCGTCAGCAGGCCGATCAGCGCGAGCGCTATCGATCCGACGCGACGAGCGAGCTGTTCGTCCTGCGCGATCACCCGATCATTCCTTCCAGAAGAACTTCCACGGATTGCGCTTGAGGTCGCGGATCAGCTCGCGAAGATCGCTGTACAGCTCGTCGCGCGAGAGCAGCGCACCGGCCGTGCCCTTGCCGGCGCGGAGGTCGGTGACCATGCCGTTGACGTTGTCGATGAGGCCCCCGGCCTTGCCCGCGGCGGTCGCGGCCTTGTCGGCAGCGCCGATCGCGGTGTCGATCCGCTGCTCGGTGATGATGCCGGTGACCCGGGTCGCGTCGGTCATCAGCGCCTGCGCGGACGGCGTCAACGTCGTCAGCGAGGTCTGCGCGGACTTGAGCGTCGTGTCGGCGTCGGCGAGCAGCGCCGCGACTGGCCGGCCGTCGCCGAGGCCGTTGTTGACCTTCGCGAGCGTGGTCTTTGCCTCCTTCGCGACATCGCCGGCGGCGACGATCAGGTTGCCGATGTCCTCGCGGCGCTCGACGAGCAGCTTGTTGAGCTCGGCGACCGCGTTCGCGCTGTTCGACAGGAGGTTCTTGATCGCGTCGCGGTCGTCGTGGAGCACGGACGACACGCCGTCGAGCACCTCGTAGAGCCGCGCGACGACGAGGTCGGTGCGCGGTGGATCGTGAACCCACGGCGGCCCGTGGCTCACCGTGTCCGCGGCCATCGCTGGATGATCCCAATCGTGACCCGGCACGATCTCGAGGTACTGCTCGCCGAGCACGCCAGCGGTGTTGATGAAGAACTCGGCGTCGGAGCGCACGCTGTCCTTCGCACGGTCCTCGATCCACGCAGCGACGCGGACCTGGA
>Ga0105245_10000231_pt1 | contig 53210 bp, 51 predicted proteins | sample KBSM54metaG_FD_81523 | JGI IMG/M metagenome (GOLD analysis project Ga0105245, IMG submission 81523) | Miscanthus rhizosphere microbial communities from Kellogg Biological Station, Michigan, USA - KBS M5-4 metaG | ecosystem: Host-associated > Plants > Roots > Rhizosphere > Soil | place...
AGCGCGGAGAAGAACGCCAGCACGTAGACCGGCGCCGGCACCGTGCCGCCGAGGAGATGTCCGGTGTAGTAGAGCATCGCCGAGACCGCGGCCGACACCCAGACGCTGGAGCGGACGAGCGCCACGAGAAGCGCCGGCGGCGTGAGGCGGCTTTGCCGGCCGATGGCGACGCTGGTCATGGATGCTCCTCCACGCCCGCGGTGTGCATGGCGGGACGCGGCGCGATGACGTCGCGCAGGGCCCGTCCGGCGAAGAGCGGAAGGCGGGGGAGGACGGCGGTGAAGAGCTCGCCGTACGATCGGCGGCCGGCGGAGACATCGAGATAGCGCTCCAGGATCTCGGGATTCGCGCGGAACAGGCCGAGGACGACGCGCGGCCAGCGGCGGAAGATCGTGTCGAAGATCCGGGCCTCGCGCAGACGCCGGCCGATGGCGGCGTGACAGGCGCTGGCGTACGCGCGCTGCAGCTTCGGCGACGACGCGGCGGCCGTTCGCGCCGCCGCGACGATGACCGCGGCGGCGATCTGCCCCGACGCGATCGCGTAGCGGATGCCCTCGCCGAAAAAAGGATCGGTGAATCCGGCGGCGTCGCCGGCGAGAAAGATCCGTCCCGCGCCGATCGGACGTCTCACGCCGCCGGCCGGGATGATCCAGGCCATCCTGTCGAACGCCGCCGCCTGGCGATGCTCGCCGCCCACCGGCACGGCGCCGAAGTAGCCCGCGTGAAGCGAGCGGACCCGCCGGGCCGACGTCGCCAGCCCCCAGACGCCGATGTTCCACGACGCTCCGTGCGGCATCACCCAGCCGTAGCCGTCGCGGAAGAGATCGAAATCGATGTGCAGGGTGTCGTCGGTGAGATCGCGGCGCTCCTCGCCGGTCGCCGGGATGTCGAGCTCGTAGGTGAAGCTGAGCTCGCGCATCGGAAAGACAGGCCGGACTTTGCGCGCCGCGACGCTCACCGGTCCGTCGGCGCCGATGACGTAACGCGCTTCGTAGCTGCCGCCGTCCGTGGTGACCGAGACCGCGTCTTCGCGCTGCTCGACGGCGATCACGCGCTCGCCCTGGCGGACGTCGGCGCCGTCCGCCGCGGCGCGGTCGAGCATCCACGCGTCGAAGGTGCGCCGGGAGGTGACGGTGCCGATGTCGAACGGCCGGCGCGCTTCGATCCAGCGGCCGCCGATCCGCAGGCGCGCCCCCCGAATCCGTCCCTCCGCCAGCGAAGGCTCGAGAGGCTCATCGAGCAGCGACAGCGCGGCCTCGGAGAGGATCCCTCCGCACGGCTTCGGCCGCGGAAAGCGCGCTTTGTCCAGGACCACGACGCGCTCCCCCGCGCGCGCGATCCGGCGCGCGGCCGCGGCTCCCGCCGGACCCCCTCCGATGACGAGGCAGGTCAGGTTCTCCATGCCGTTTCGACCGGCCTCGCCGCCGCCGACTCCCGTATCCGCGTCACCGGGATCAGGCGGCCGTGAGTGCGCTCGGAGATCAGCTTCTTGCGGCGCAGGTAGTTCCAGAAGTGGAAGTACGAGTCGGCCAGTTCGGGGAAGGTCTCGCACTTCTCCGACATCGTGGCGATGTAGTTCTCGGAATTGTAGAAGCGCTGCAGCATGCGCGGCACCGCGTCGAGGAGCCCCTGCGTGTCGATGCCGTCGCAGCGGATGGGCGGCTGATCGGTGGTGAAGCCTTCCAGTCCGACGATGATCCGGTCCTTGCATTCGACATAGAGCGCCGTGCCTTTGAACGGCGTGAAGTAGCAGATGCGCAACTGATCGACGGGGAACTGATCGATGATGTCCTCGCGAATGCGCACGCTCTCCTCGGTCTCCCACGGAAAGCCGATCATCATCAGGCCGCGCATGAGGATGCCGTGCTGGTTCGTCGCGGCGAGCGTCTCGCGGATCTTCCAGACGCGCTGGAACGACTTCACCCGGCTGATCGTCCCTTCCAGCACGTCTTCGATGCCGTAATCGATCTTCCAGAAATTCGCCCGCTTCATGGCCTTCAGAATCTTCTCGTCGATGATCGTGCTGGTGCACATGACGTGCGATCCGAACGGCACGCCCACCTCTTCCTTCATCGCCGCGACCGCGTCGCAGAGCTCCATGAGCCGTTCGCGGTTTCCGTTGAACGACAGATCACAGAAGAAGAAGTTGTTGACGCCGTAGTCGACGATGAGGTGCTTCATCTCCGCCGCGCAGTCCTCGGCGCTGCGGTAGTTCACCTTCCGGTTCCACATCGACGGCGACGCGCAGAAGGTGCATCCGTAGGGACAGCCGCGCGAGTAGGCGATCTGCGCGACGCGTCCCGTCGGCGGGTACGAGAGCGGTCCGGGCTGGCAAAGCTCGAGGATCTCGCGCTCGCGCTTCGGCCACGGCACCGCCGCATAGTCGACCCGGCCGCGCGGCGGCGTCACCACCTTCTCGCCGTTCGCGTCGAGATAGGCGATGCCCAGGACATCCCGGAACTCGTCCGGCGCGGCGCCGCGCTCGGCGTACCGCACGATCTCCAGCGCCGTCTCTTCACCCTCGCCGATGACGGCGAAGTCGATTCCCTCTTCCAGCACGATGTCGGTGTCGCCCGTGGGGTGATATCCGCCGACGATGATCGGCAGATCACCGACCCGCGCCTTGATCTCCTTCGACAGGCGGGCCACGTCGGGGACGAGATAGGTGGAGTGCAGGGCGATGCAGACCGCGACGAGCTCCGGCTGCAGCTCCGCCAGGCGTTCCAGGATGCCTTCGCTTCCCATCAGGCCGCGCAACAACACGGTGGTGCGATAGCCGTGCTGCTCGAAGTAGGAGGCGATGTACTGCAGCGCGATCGGGTCTTTGATCCCGACCGGGCTGCCGGTGTAGCGCTTGCGGCCCGGGATGGTGATCTCGATCTTCGCGTCGCGCTCACCTTCCAGCGGATCGATGAAGGCGACGAGCCTGGGCCGGGGATCGGCGGAGACGGTTTCCTCGCGAGTCTGCAGGGCACTCGATCGGTACATAGACGCCTCTTGTGTTGATTCAATCAATACTAATGGAGGGGCGACGAGGGCGCAAGTGCGGATGGATGGCGAGGTGTCGAGCGGGTTTGACGTGTTTCCGCAGGCGACCCACAATTGAGGAATCGAACACAAGCCGCAGTTCCCGCACCTGCTCGTCACCGGCGCTACTGGATTTCTGGGCGGGCACCTCGTGCGTTCACTGGCGTATGACGGCTGGAAGGTGAGGGCGGTCGGGAGGAGCCGTCCGGCGCTCGATACGTTGTCGGGTCCGGGGGTGGAGACTCGAAGTGTCGACATTCGTGATCGGGAAGCCGTTGCGGCTGCCTGTGAGGGTGTAGACCTCGTCATTCACGCCGCCGCGTTGTCCTCACCGTGGGGACGGCGGTCCGATTTTTTCGACACGAACGTCGAGGGAACGACGCACGTGATCGACGGCTGCCGGAGGCATGGCGTCACGAGGATGGTGCACGTCTCCTCTCCGAGCGTGATCTTCGACGGCCGGGATGTCCGCGACGCGACGGAGGAGGCGCCGTTTCCGCGACGGTTCCTGTCGCACTACTGCCGGACGAAGAAACTGGCGGAAGACGCGGTGCGCGGGGCCGGCGGTCTCGAGACGGTGATCATCAGGCCGAAGGCGATCTTCGGGCCCGGCGACACGACGCTCCTGCCGCGACTTCTGGCGGCCGGGCGCGCCGGGAGGCTGGCCCAGCTCGGAGACGGCATGAACCTGGTGGACCTCACGTACGTCGACAATGTCGTCCATGCGCTGCGGCTCGCGCTGACGCGGCCGGACGCCGCGGGCCGCGTCTTCACCATCACGAACGGCCAGCCTGTCCGGTTGTGGGAGGTGATCCGGCGAATCGTCGGCGCGGCCGGTTGCTCGATCAACCGGCGAGTCCCGTATCCGATCGCGTATGTCGCCGCGGCGTTGATGGAAGCGCGCGGCCGGCTGACCGCGACCGAGCCGCTGCTGACCCGCTACGGCGTCGCGCTCCTCGGGCGGACGCAGACGTACTGCATCGACGCCGCCAGGCGCTGGCTCGGCTACGAGCCGGTGGTCTCGGTGGAGGAAGGTCTCGAGCGCACGTTGTCCGCGCTCGCATCCAGGTGACCGGCACAGGCATCGCGTTCACCACCGTCCGGATCCTCGACACAGGATCGTGCCGGGCCTCTCTTCACCATCTGATCTCGGGCGGCGCTCGCAGTTTTGTCGACGTGCATTCGCTCGTCGCCCTGCTCGAACATCCGACGCGAGGGTGGATGCTGTGGGACACAGGTTACGCGGGCCGCATCTTCGAGGCGACGAGGCGCTGGCCATACAGAATCTATCGCTGGGTGACGCCGATGCGTTTTTCGCCGCAACAGAGCGTGGTCGCGCAGCTTGCTGGCATCGGCCTGAAGCCGGAGGAGATCCGCACCGTTGTGCTCTCACACCTTCATCCCGACCACGTCGCCGGCCTCGTCGATTTTCCGGAGGCCGAGTGGATCGTGACGGCCGACGCCTGGAATGGCGTCGCGCGAAAGAGCGACTTCGGCGCGCTTCGCGAGGCGTTCGTGCCGGGTCTGCTGCCGCCCGATTTCGGGAGGCGCGCCCGCCTGCTGGAGGCGGATGCGTTCAACGGTCCGCCGCTCGATCCGTTCGGCCCGACTCACGATCTGTTCGGCGACGGGTCGGCGGCGCTCGTGCAGCTCCCCGGCCATGCACGCGGACAGATCGGGCTGCTCGCGCAGACCACGGAGGGAGCGATGTTCTTCGTCGGCGACGCGTGCTGGCTCAGCGAGTCGTACCGCGAATGCCGCACGCCGGGCTCGATCACCCGGCTCATCGCCGCGGACTGGCACGAGGTGGCTGACACCATCGGCCGCCTTCACCGCTTCTGGCGCGCGAACCCCGGCGTCGCCATCGTGCCGACGCACTGTCCCGAGGCGTACCGCCGGCACGTCCGGCACGGCCGGCTGCGTTGATCGCTCCGCCTTGCGGCGCGTCTGAGGAGGACATCGCGTTCAGCAGCTTCGAGCGGCGCAACGCGCCTGACCGGCACGGCCGGCTGCGTTGATCGCTCCGCCTTGCGGCGCGTCTGAGGAGGACATCGCGTTCAGCAGCTTCGAGCGGCGCAACGCGCCTGACCGACACGGCCGGCTGCGTTGATCGCTCCGCCTTGCGGCGCGTCTGAGGAGGTCATGGCGTTCAGCAGCTTCGAGCGGCGCAACGCGCCTGACCGGCACGGCCGGCTGCGTTGATCGCTCCGCCTTGCGGCGCGTCTGAGGAGGGCATCGCGTTCAGCAGCTTCGAGCGGCGCAACGCGCCTGACCTGTTGCGAGAAGGGTCTTGCGGATCTCCTGAAGAAGCCTTGGGCAACCAACGCAGCCGGCCGGCTCGGCTAGCCGATCCTGCGCACGCGCCGCCTCTTCGCGCTGGGGAGGCGCGGAGGGAGGCCGCGAACCACCTCGATCTGTGCGGCGCGGCAGGAATAGCGATCGAGAATCTTCACGGCGCTGAGGCGAACCGCTTCTTCGATCGCGGCAAATGGTTTGTCACCGGAAGGCTCGATGTGAAACCGGATCCGCCCTGCCCCTTCCTGGACGATCTCGTAGTCGCGGACGTCGTTCGAGGCGAGCAGAATCATCCGCCGTATCACGTCGGGGAAGAACGTCCGCACGGCGCCGTCGTTGCGCTCGAAATAGAACAGATCGTCCTGACGCCCTTCAATGCGCTTGATTTTCTGAAACGCGCTTCCGCACGGGCAGGACGTGTGATCGAGGACCAGGATGTCATTCAGACGATAGCGAAGGATCGGCTGCGTTCGCCGCCAGAGATCGGTGACGATCGGTGTGATGCGATCCTCATTGTCGGGATCGACACGCTCGTATTGCAGCGCCACCACGTCCTCCATCACATGAAGAGCGCCGTGTGAGCAGGTGGCGGCGAGGAGCCCTTCCGTACATTGATAGATCTGATGGACCGGCAGTCCGAACGCGGCGGATATGTGCCGTTCATCTTCCGGGTCGAGGACTTCCGCCACCGAGATCACTCGCAATGGCGCGATGTCGAGCCGTCCGGCGATCTGCTCCGACGCGAACATGGAGAGCAGGGAAGGGGGAGCGACCACGATGTGCGGTCGGAGCCGGTTCAACGACTGAATCGCGTCGGGGAGAGGCGTCATCAGGTCGTAGTAGCGCAATGTCAGCAATGGCGAGCGCGCGCTCTCATACAGCCGGCTTCCGGCGCGGAGGAACAGGCACGCCTTGAAGCCGCGGATCCTGAATGGCGGCAGGATGCGCGACAACAACGTCCCCGCCCACCCGGCCCGTTCGCCGTCGTCGACGACGAAGAGTCCGCGATGCCCCGACGTGCCGGAAGACAGCCCCACCGTGAGTCCTCGCAACGTCGCCTTGTGATCACCCGAAGTCTCCGAGGCCAGGGCAAGGCTCATGGCCTCCTCCAGCCTGACGCCGCAGGTCGTGAAGTCGTCGAACCCGGCCATCATTTCGGTCTTGGTGATGGGCGGGAAGTCGCGCCAGTTCTCGAGCGGCAGTCCGGCGAAGCGCCGCCGGTAGAAGGGCGAATGCTCGATGGCATACGCGACGATTTTCCGGGCCCGGCGATCCTGGTAGCGGCGAAGCGCTTCGCCGCCGAGGTAGGCGAAGAATCGTGCGCGCAGGTAGTGAGTGAGGAACGCCGAGAAACGCCGGATGCTCACAGCACCAGTTCCATCGCTCCGAGCGTCAATCCGGCGCCCGTGCCGGCGAGCAGCAGGCGCTGGCCGCGCCGCAGACGGCCGTCGTGCACCGCTTCGGCCAGGGCGAGGGGAATCGAGGCCGCGACGCAGTTCCCCCTCGACTCCAGGTTCGTGATCACCTGCTCGCGGGCGAAGCCGTAACGGGTGGAGAGCAGGCGCAGGGCGGACCGGCTGGCCTGATGGGGAACGATCGCGTCGAAGTCGCGCGGCGTGCAACAGCATTCGCGCAGAAAGCGCTCGATGAAGGCGTCGAACAGCCGGCTGGCGGCGATGAGGACGGCCGGACCATCCATGTGAAACAGATTCATGGCGGGGTCGGTGGCGGGGTCGTTCGGATGATGCCGCGTCCCGCAGCCGGGCAGCTCGGTCAGGTCGGCTCCGCTGCTGTGCGTCTCGAAGAGCGACGTGCCGATTCTGCTCGCCTCTCCCGGCTCGCTGGCCACGATCACCGCGGCGGCCGCGGCGTCTCCGAAGAGTCCCGCGCTCTCCGGCTCGGCGGGGTTGAGCGAGTGCGACGTGATCTCGCTCGACACGATGAGAACGCGGCGGCAGGTTCCCGCGGCGATGAGATGGGAGACCGCCTGCAGCGCCACGAGGAAGCTCAGGCAGGTGGCGTTCACGTCGAAGCAGAAACTCGCGCCTTCGGGAAGGCCGAGCTCGCGCTGGACGAACGCCGACGTGCAGGGAATCGCCTGCTGCGGGGCAGCCGAGGCTCCGACGATCAGATCGATCTCGGACGGCGCGACCGCCGCGTGCTCCAGCGCCATGCGCGCGGCCGCCGCGGCCATGCCGGCGGACGTCTCGGTCGTGACGTAGCGGCGCTCGCGGACGCCGGTCACATGCGCGATCCATCGCGAGGGCAGACCCCACTCCATTTCCAGGTCGGCGCTCGTGACTCGCCGCTCGGGCAGGAACCAGCCGAGTCCCGCCAGCTTCACCGCCAGGTTCAGCATGGCGCGGGACCTCGATAACCGTACCTGTCCATGTTCGACCGGCAGATTTCTTCGATCACTTCGAAATGACCGTAGTCGCCGCCCGCCGGGACGACACCGAGCCGGCCCGCTTCCCGCCAGAAGGGAGCGCCGGGATCGTCGATCGCGCGGAGCTCGCAGAATTCCAGGATCTTCGACAGCTCGCGCCTGGGATTGGCCACGATGTCTTCGTGCCGTACGGTATGGATGAATGGAATGGAGGCGGAATGCCGGTCGACGAAGGACATCGCGTCGTTCCAGAGGTGCGCCGTCGTTCGAATATCGTGCGCCCCATACCGCCTGACGTTTTCCGCGAGGTTGGGCAGGCGGGGGTAAGGAATGATCAGGTTCTCTTCGCTCCGACCGCTCAACTTCGCCTCCTGCGCCTGATTTCGACGGCACAACTTGATCATCGAATTCGCACAGAGCCTGGGATCGCGGACCAGATGAATGAACTTTGCGTCCGGCCAGACGTCATTCAGCAATGCCATATACGGCAACAGGCCGGGGTTTTTGTTGAAGAAACGGGACCTCGTGCCTTCAGAGCTCCAGACGATTCTGCGAATCGTCTCCCGCCAGCCGTTCACCTCGCCCGGAGTGAAGTCGCCGATACGGACATCCTTATACTCCAATGAATGGAGATCCACACCGAACCACGCGGCGAAAAACGCCATCCCCTCGTTCGCTGATCCGGCCCGGATCTCCAGGCCGTCGACATACCGCTCCGCTCTGAAATCGAGCCCGAGCCGCCGCCGCAGCGCTTCGGCGCCGCAGAAGCACGATGGGAATTGATTCATGGCGTTGGTCATGAACGCGACGTCGGGATGCCTGCAGAGAATGTCCTGAAGCAGGGTGGTACCGGAGCGCGGAAGTCCGATGAGGAAGATCGGACGATCGATCACGATCGCGCTGACGTCGATGTGGAGAACACGCCGCTCATACCATTTCAGGAAACGCTCCATTGAAGCGGGTAATGGACGCAATGGAACGAGGAATTGCCTGTCGACGAACGGTTTCAGGATCCATTGAGACAGCAGATTGCGATATTCGGCGTGAAGGTTCATTGGAAGCGGGTTCATCGTGAGCTCGGATGCTCTCTCGCCGAAACCGGAGGCTCTCAGTGCGGGCATGATAGCCTGCGCTTCGTGCGCAATTCATTGACGGCAGCGAGGCCGCGGAGCCGGTGAATGCCTAGTCTCGTCGGCGTTGCCGTGCGGAACATCGCGCGCACGCCGCGCCGCTCCGCGACGATCTCGCTCGCGGTTGTCGGCGGATGCGCGGCGCTCGTGTTCATGATGGGCATGAACGCCGGCCTGTCGCAGATGACGATCTCCAACTCGGTGGGCCTGATGCTCGGCGCGGTGCAGATCGACTCCGCCACCGGCGCCCGCACCATCCCGGTCAAACCGGCGCTGCCGGCGCTCGACGGCGTCGAGGGAGTGAAGGGCGCGGCGCCGCGGCTGCATTTGCCGGCGCTCCTCGGGAACACCGGCGCGGCGCTGGTCGTCGGAATCGACGCGGCGCGCGAGGCGCGGGCGAGCAAGTTTCCGCGGCTCGTGACGCGTGGCTCGCTCCCCGCACCGGGCGGCGAGTTGCACGCCGCGATCGGCTCGTCGCTCGCGAGCCAGCTCGGCGTGAAGGTCGGCGACGCCGTTCCGGTGAGCTGGCTCGACGGCATGAACCGCGTGCGCCGGTCGGAGCTCGTCGTGACAGGAATCGTTCGCACCGGCTCCGACGAGCTCGATCAGAAGCTCGTCTTCGTGCCGCTCTCCACGGCTCGCCGATGGATCGGGGCAAGCGAGGGGGACGCCGGCGCGATCGTGGTGAGCGCCGCGGACAACAACGACTCCAATGGACTTGCCGCGCGTATCCGCGGGCGCCTCGATCCGGCCGTTTACCGGGTGCGCACCTGGGGCCAGGTCTCGCCGCAGCTGAAGGGGATGGTCAGTTACCAGCGCGGCAGTATCAACATCGTGCTGGCAGTCATCTATCTGGTCGTGGGGGCCGGTGTCGCGGCGATCCAGCTCATGGGCATTCTCGAGCGGACGCGCGAATTCGGCGTGCTCTCGTCGATCGGCTTCACCCCCGGCCGTGTCATCGCGCTGGTGGCGGTCGAGTCGCTGATGATCGGCGTGCTCGCGGTGATCATCGGCCTGGCCCTCGGCGCGGCCCTGGTCACACTCGTCGCCCATGCCGGCGGTTTCGACGTCCGGATTGCGGCCGGAGGAGAAGGGCTCGAAGGGCTGATCGGAATGGATCCGTACCTGCGCCCCATCGTCACACTCCGCGCCATGGCCTTCGCCGCCGGACTCGTCGGGCCGGTGCTGATTCTCGGCGGGGTCCTGCCCGCGCTGCGCGCCGCGCGGATGACGGCGATGGACGCACTCCGCCGATGAACGATCCGCTCTCCGCGGCGAGAACGAGACCGCTGCTGGCCGGCGAAACGATCACGCGCGTGCTCCCGGGCGCCGTCCCCATCACCGCCCTCGAAGGGGTGAGCGTTTCGGTCGAAGGGGGAGAGCTCGTCGCGATCGCCGGGCCGTCGGGCTCGGGCAAGACGACGCTCCTGGCGATTCTCGGCGGACTCGATCGTCCGACGTCAGGCCGGGTGTTTCTCGAAGGCGAGGAGATCTACGGCCTTTCGAGACGTGCGCTCACGAAGTTCCGGACCAGTCGGATCGGCTTCATCTTTCAAACCCATAATCTCCTGGCGTCGCTCACCGCCCGGGAGAACGTCGAGCTGGCCGTTCGCATGGTGTGCGGCCGCGCCGTCGATCCGCGCGTGACCGCCACCGAGGCGCTGGCGTCCCTCGATCTCGCAAAACTCAGCCACCGTCTCCCGATCCAGCTCTCGCTCGGCGAGCAACAGCGCGTCGCCGTCGCGCGCGCCATCGCCATCAAGCCCCGCGTGCTCATCGCCGACGAGCCGACCGCAAGCCTCGACGGAACCAACGGAGAGCGCGTGCTGGAGGCGCTCCACGCCGCGACCCGAACCGGCTGCGCCGTCATCCTGGCCTCTCACGATGATCGCTGTCTCCGCAGCGCCACGCGGGTTCTGCATCTCCTCGACGGGCGGCTGGAGGCGGGCGGGTCGTAACCGGGAGGCTCCGGGAACCCGTCGCCACAAGGTGAGTCCGGCTCGCCCTTTGCAGCCTGCGCAGTGCGGCGAACGACGATGGCCATAAGACAGGAACAACCGCAACCAAAGGATCTCAGCACCAGCGAGCGTCTGGCGACGACCGGACGCGCAGTCGTTCAGGGGATCGTTCACAGACTGAAGGGCGAACACGAAACCGAAGACGGAGGCCGATACACAGTCGGTGCCGATGAAGTCGAACGAATCATCGACCAGTGGCCGGCCGCACAGAAGAACGTGGCCAGACAGATGCTGGCCAAGTACGGCATGCCGAATGAAGCGACGCCCACGAAACTCTTCTGGTACCGGAATGGTCCGTGGAAGCGCACCGTCCTCACCAGCGAAGTGGTCGTTCATAACTGGCCTACGATTCACAGCGACTTTCTGACGCAGGTGATCGACTATCGCGTGCCGCCGGACATGTTCGACGCCATCGCCGAATTCGACGGCAGCATCCTCCTCGATCGGACGAAGGGTGAAGTGTCGGCACGCTGCGATTCCGAAGCGGCAAACGTCCTCGGCATCAACATGGTCCACGAGATCGTCACGGGGAAGCGGACCGTCGACGAAGCGCGAAGGATTTCGACCGAAAACACCGTCGCCTACAACCTCGGGCGCGCCGCGCCCTACGCCGAGCGCCTGCTGTTCGAAGTTGCCCAAGGCGGCACGGCCGACCTCGATCACAGCATGGTCGCAGCTCCGATCCTTCATCAGACCGGCGGCAAGATGAAAGACCTCTTGTCCGACGAGAAAACCGAAGCCACCGATCGCCTGACCGGACCCGATCGGGAGGGGTGAGCCCGCAGGACCCCAAAACAGGAACGCTGCGAGAGGTGAAGCTCGCGGCGTTTGAAGAATGCGGACGATTGCATCGCGAGCTGGTCGATGTCGGGGTTCCGAAGCGAATCGATCCTCGGCGTGTCGTTAACGAACGACTAATGCCGGTACCTTTGTCCGCCGAAGACACGCTCGAAGAGTACGTCGTCTCGACAAGACGGAACGTGGACTGCTCCTTGGATCGTGCTGCGCGAGTATGGCGGCGCAACCGTGTTGGATCAACTCGACGCGACAACGGCGCTCGATGCCGCGCTACCTGGCACTGCGTTTAGAGCGCGAACACCCCGAGCTGTGGATCGAGGAAAACCTCCCCTACAAGCACTTCACGTAAACGGGGTGGCGTCCCCAGTCACCTGGGGACGCCCAATACACCGGCGACGGGCGCCGATTAGTGAGTGACCGCCTCCTCGATGACATGTTCGATGGTGACGGCCTTATAGCCGCCGTCGCGACCGGGCGCGACGACGAACTCCACGACCTCGCCTTCCTGCAGCGAGCGCTCCGGGTCGCGCAACTCGGAGACGTGCGCGAAGAGGCGGGTGCCTTTGCAGAAGATAAAGGCGTACCCCTTCTCCTCGAAGAGCGTGTCCACGACGCCCTGCTCGCGCGACCCGATCTCCAGACATGCGTCGTTGCTGGTGAGCTTCTGGATGCTCTTTGCGCACAGTCCGCGCGGATTTTCCGCGGCGATGAACTGCACCTCTTCGCCTGCGCTCACCTCCTCGGCGAGGTCGGCGGGGAGGAAGAAGAAGTCCACCTTGTTGCCGGCCTCGTCGTGCGCGGCGAGGAAACCGTACCGGTTCTTCTCGTACCGCAGAATCTGGCCGTGCAAGGTGCTCTTGACCAACACCACTGATGATGCGCGCATCTTCCCGCCGGGCTCACGCTCCGGGATGAAGAACGCGATGGCACCAACGGTGATCGGTGCATCTTCGATCACCGCAGTCTTGTGAAACCAGATGTCCTCCGGTTTTCCATCCGCGCTGTTGAACGTGATGAAGCCAAAGCCGCGGTCTGGGATATACCGCGCGACAGTGCCGCGCATGCGCTGCGGCGCGAGCGGTGTCGCGGGAGCCATTGCGGGAACGGGCACGGGAGCGGTGCGTTCACGCTGCGGCGGCGCAGTCACCGCCTGTGTGGTCAGGTAGCCTTCGGTGGGGCTGGCCTGCCAGAACAGCGCATAGTAGGAGACCGCGTCCTTGATCCCTTTGAGCGACTCCAGGCGTTTTTGTCCGAAGTACTGCTCGGTCGTGCGCTGCAGCGTGTGGCCGGCGCTGGACCGGATCTCTTCGGTGTTCGCGGCGTTGTACGTACGCGAACTGAGCAGGATCGCCTTGCCGTTGGCGAACTCGCACAACCGCGCCGCCAGGTCGACGGTGACGCCGAGGTAGTCTGCGCGGTTGTCGGTGGTGCGAAACTCGAAGGCTTCACCCGTGGCGACGCCGATCTTGCAGCTGATCGACCAGCTCTCGGAGCGCTGTTTGTCTTCGAGCGCCTCCTGGAGATTGATCGCTGCCTGGATCGCTCCGCCGGCGTCGTCGAAGACCGCCATGACGGCATCGCCGAGGAACTTCAGGACGGTGCCGCCGCGCTCCTCGAACTTTTCCACCGCGACGCGGTAGAACTCACCGATAGTCGGTACCCACTCGCTGTCCGACCGGTTGAACTTGTATTCGGTGGAGTTGAACAGGTCCGCAAAGAGGAACGTTTTACGAACCTTCGCCTTCGAGAGGTCTTTGAGAAACTCATCTACGCTGGTTGACAACTGACTCTTCTGTACCATGATCCCTTTCTCCTCTCAGTTAAGAAAAACTCGGCATGTGACCGAGAGGAAGGGCCGGGAGTCAGAAAGAACGTGAGGACCAGCGTCGGAACTCGAACTATTTCAACGATAGGTCCGAACTTCAAAAAATGCAAGTACACAATTTTGTCGCGTATGGGTAAGGAAAAGTCATTCCCGTGTCACTCCTAAGAGTAGGGTCCCCTTTTCGGAGGAGAGCAAAAATGGAAACATCGACCGGTGATACCGGCCGCGGTGGAGATCGGTTTGGCAATGAACCGACGGCACGCGATCTCTACGGTGTGTTGAAGCACATGTGGCTTGTCGAGGAAGCGGCTCAACGCGCGAGCGCGAAGAAAGACATGCTCCGGGAGATCGCGCCATGGCAGGAATGGCTCGTCGATCCGGTCGATGTTCCGCCGTACGTCAACGGCACGCTCCAGCCCCACGCCGATTACAGTTTCGCGAAATTGTATACGAAGGGCACACCAGAACCGATTACGAAGGTGCTCTCCTATCGCCGCGGCGCGATCGTAGCGACAGCTATGATGAATCATGGGCGAGTTTGGATCTGCCCGTTTACAACCAAAAACCGGCCAGAAGATTGGGCGGTACGATGCGGCACTCTAAAATATCGCAACCGTCGCGGTCTGGTCGGACTGCTGCGCGCCGTCTCAAGTGATCTCGCCGGTGACCCGCTCACTCGGGAGTTAGTAGCATATAAAGATAATCTCAATGTCGCGCACCGCCCCCGAATGCGCAATCACATTCTCGGAATTCTGCGAAATCTCTTTGCAGATCCTGATGCGCCACCACCAGGCAGTATTGTCGTGGACGATGACGGCTCGCCAGCGTACGTAGTGACAAGCTGCCGATTCTCAACGACTGACGTCTCGCGTAATGTCGTGCTCGCGTGCAACATCATCAACGCGCCGGCACTACAAGGTGAACGCGACGAAGACCTCTACGTTCGGGGGTGCGTTCGCCTACGCCAGTCGCCCATTCCTGAATACACGACACCACTCATCGCGACGATGATGCTTCGGCCCATCGCGCGCAAGTGTCTGAGCGTTGTTGCCGCCGCGCATGAAGAACTTGCACTGGTCAAGCGCAGGCTAGAAGGATACCTCGATCAACCATGAACACCGACGACCGCATCCTTGCCGTGCTCCGCCCGATTCTGGACGCGTCAGCGCGCAGCACAGCGCGAATCACGGCAGAAACGACTACGCTCGTAGAAGAGCACCTCGAAGCAACGGCCGGTCCACTGCCGCATTTCGACCGGCTGCTGCAGCTGAGCGGCCTTGATAATCCGTCACGCGCTGCCGCCACGGGTCAGTGGGAAATTTGGACTGCCGAGGAGCGGCGCCCTCTTGGTGCGTCTGCAAAACTCACGGTAGTTGTCCTCCTGCGCGCGCCGACGCCGGAGCGGCTCAACGACATCCGCACGCAATTGCGACGATCGCTACTAAACACCACTCGGACAGCGGTGGTTTTGCCGCCCAACGCGGAGATCACTTCAGAAATTAGAAAACGTGTGATCCTTGCTTTTGGCGAGCATGCGCATATTTACACCACAACCAACCTTGCTGCCGATGTGCGCCGGCGCCTGCTCCAGCGCACGGCCGTCGAGCTCCGTGACCCCTTCTTCGTGGAGCCCGCACTGATATGGGACAGCGACACCGCACCGTGGGCAGCACAGACTCTGATTAGCTATTTCACCGACCAGACACCGGGCGGGCGTGTTGCCATACTCCTTGGCCCCGCCGGGGCGGGCAAAAGCACCCTCACTGAAGAAGTGGCCGCTACAATGCAGGAAACCACAGATGCGCAGTCGCTGACCATTCGCGTTTCCGACAAGGAGTGGCTCGCGCTAGAGCGTCGGCATCAAGATGTCACGCCCGACAGCATGCTCCGTGAGGCGCTCCGCAAGCACGGATTTCCAACCGACGATCTTAGCCAGCTGGACGTACTACTCGCCAACGGCGCACTCGGATTGATCTTCGACAGCTTCGACGAAGTATGCACGAAAGGGCCAATTAGTTCGCCAAACAAGCTCCTCGAGCGGATTCTCGGACTAGCAAACATTCCGCACAGCCAAGCGAGAATCCTGATTACGTCGCGGCCAGAATTCTGGGAAACGATCGATCCCGATCTGCGCGGCCAATATGAGGAAGTAAGGCTCCTCCCTTTTGACACGGAACGGGTCGAGTCGCTGCTTTATCTGCGCTTCAAGGACAATCCGACGTACCAGAAGCGGGCGCGTGTCGCCCTCGGATTACTCGGTGAAGACCTGCAGCGGATACCACTGATTCTGCGCATCATCTGCGATGCGGTGGCGGAAGGCGGCGAGGTCGGCGCCTGGGTCAGTACGACCGTCTCGGGAATCAAACATACCGATCCACTACCAGGCATCGCACGCGTACTTTGCGAACGAGAACGCGACAAACACCACTGGCCACAGCATGCCGACGAGCAGTTTGCGCTCTTTGCGCGACTCGCAGCAGAGTTTGGAAGCACCTACACACACGACGACATCGTTCAGTGCGCCGTCATCGAAGCCGAAATGTCGGAAGCGGATGCCGAAAAGTTCCACAAACACCAATTTCTCAAACGCGTTGGGGATGACGAATATGCATTCCACAACACGGAAATGGCGCGCACCATCATCGCTGACTGGCTGGCGAAGCAACTCAACGCGCTCGCCGTGCCACAGCCAGATCGACGGCTCCTGGTGACGGTGGCTAAACTTCTTGGTCGCGATGGCGAGTACCGCAACCTGAGCCAACGCACCGGGCGCTTGCTTGCTGACGCGCACATCAGCACGGACGTCGCTGCCATGCTCTGGAACCACCGCGCGCTTCTGACACCATATCAAGGAGCACAAAGCAGTCTCCTGCGTACACTCATCGAAGCGTTTCCACCAAATCGCAATGGCTTGCGCACACTCCCGTTTCTCCCGATGGAGGGCGGCTTCCTCACTGCAACGAACTTCGCATACACCGGCACCTTGAGCAAGCTTGACCTGAGCAATATCCGGTTCGTGAACGCGCACTTTCAGGATGTGGAGATCTCTTCATGCCAATGCAGCCAGCTAACAGAGTTCCGGGACTGCAATTTTGTGGAGTGCACGATCGGCCGGGATTGCGACGGCTTGCCACCTGCGGCGTTTGCGCGATCAGAGGTGGACGATAACACGGTCGCACAGTCAAAGCGATGGATCACCTTTCCCGGGGTGCGGCCAGAAGACATCGCCAAACTCGCGTTGCAGCGTGTCATCTTCCGGCTGCTTCAAACAGCCGGAGTACTTGCGGAGCGCGCGCCAGCGGCGTTCTCGCTGGGTGTGAACCTCACCGAGGACCACATTGAAGAACACGCTCTCGATGTCCTAACAGACCTTAATATTGTCGACCGAACGGTCCTTCTCATTGACAAGCTGTACGAACGAGACGCTCGCAAGCTCCTCCACCACGGCGAGGTCACCGGTCGATTCCAAAACGCGTACAAACAGATGGCCGGCTGGACGGCCAAAGGACTCGTCCACTAACCGTCTCCCCCAAGCCACAATGAGACACACCGTCATTTCGTGACGGTCCCCCACCTATGGTCCAGTCAGTGAGGTGTCGCTCGCTCAGGTCCAGCGCAACGGTGAGACGCACTGGATTCTCAAGGACAAGCAGGGCAACATCGTCCACCAGGAATGATCCGTCCTGACCGCCGCGCCGTCCTCATCGCCGCGTCGCTTCTCGTCGCCTGCGGCCGCGAGGCGCGGGTGAGAAAGCCGGAGCCGCCGGTCGATTGCGGACCGCCACGCGCAGTGGATCGGCGTGCCTTCGCGCACGCCGGAGGCGCGGCGGTCGACTGCGGCTGCGCGGAACCGATCGATCGATTCGAACAGACCCGGCGCGTTCAAAACTGCATGGCGCAGATGTTTCTCGCGCGCAAGCCGTTCCGGGCTCGCTTTCAGGGACAGGGAATCGACGCTCCGTTCGTGCAATCGGTCGCCTCGGATGGCAGTGTCGTCGTCATGTTCCACGATGAATCAGCAACCGCTGCTCCCTGCGAACAACCTGCAGTTCGCACGATCGAAGGGCGGCGCGTTCTGCTCTGCCGCGACGTCGCGGCCGGCTGGTAAGCGAGCGTCGCCGAGCAGGATTGCATCAACGCTGCAGATGAAGCTCGAGAGCGACGCTGACGTGTGCGGCGCCGGTGTGAACCCAGGGCCTGCGTACTCGTCCAATCGCGAAACGCTGAAACGCATCCGGCCGCGGGGAACTAGACTGGTGGCCGAGGCGTAGAAGCGTGTGATGTCGATGCTGGCCGGAACCATCCTCGCCGCGGCGTTCGTCGCGATGCCGAACAGCGGCCCGGCTGCGCCTCCGCCGCTCGTCGTGGCCATGCGCGACGGCAAGAGGCTCGAAGTTCCGGTGGCCCATCCGCCGCGTTCGCACCGGTTCATCGTCGAATTTCAGGATCCGCCTCTGGCGCGCCGGGACCGCCGCGTCGCTGCGCAGTCGTCCCGCGACACCATTGAGCGCTTCCGTCGCGATCTCTCCGGTTTGCGCTTCGGAAAAAGCGCGGCCGCCGTCTCGATCGAGCACGAGTACTTCCGCGCGTTCCACGGCGTGAGCGTCACGCTCGATGATGCGAGCGTCGCAACAGTGCGGCGACTGTCGTATGTGAAGAAGGTTCACGAGGACGCGCAGGTGAGCGCATTCACGGATGATGTCGAGCACCTCACCCGCATCGGAGCGCCGAGAATGTGGTCGGAGTTCGGCGTGCGCGGCGACGGCATCACCGTGGCGGTGATCGACAGCGGCGTCGACTACATGCACCCGGCCCTCGGCGGTGGTCTCGGCGCCGGCTTCAAGGTCATCGCCGGTCATGACTTCGTTGCGAACGACGACGATCCGATGGACGAGCTCGGCCACGGCACGCACGTCGCCGGCATCATCGCAGGCAACACAGACGAAGTACGCGGCGTCGCGCCGAACGCGAGGTTGCTCGCGTATCGCGTGCTCGGCGCAAACGGGGTCGGAGAGACGAGCGACGTTCTCGAGGCGATCGAATGGACCGTCGACCCGAATCAGGACGGCGACCTCTCCGATCGCGTCGACGTCGCCAACATGAGCCTCGGCGGTCCCGGCGATGCGGACTCTCCGCTCTCCCTCGCGGTGGACGCCGCGACGCAGGTCGGCGTCGTGTTCTGCCTCGCGTCCGGCAACACCGCCGGCGAGCATACCGTCGGCTCGCCCGCCTCTTCGCGGCTCGGCCTCACGGTCGGCAGCAGTGAGTCGAACGATCGGATCGCACCGTATTCCTCGCGCGGTCCGGCCGGCCCCGACTGGACGTTGAAGCCGGAAGTCGTCGCGCCCGGAACCGCCATTCGCTCCGCGCGCCTCGGCGGCGGAACGATCGTCATGAGCGGCACCTCGATGGCCGCGCCGCATGTCGCCGGCGCGGTCGCCCTGTTGCTGCAACTCCATCCCGACTGGACACCGGCCGACGTCAAGGGTGCGCTCGTCGGCAGCGCGGTTTTGGTGGCGGGAGAGGTGATGGAACAAGGCGGCGGCCGCATCGACATTCCCACCGCAGCGATGCGCGCAATCTCGATCGCGCCCCCCTCTTTAACGTTCGGCCGCCATCCCGGCCGCGAAGCGTGGGCGGCCACACGTACCGTCACCATCACCAATCGAGGTGCTGCCGCTCGTACGTACACCGCATCCTTTGCCACTCCGGACGGCATCACCGTCACCGCCGATCCCGCCGAGCTCACCCTGGCGCCGGGAGCGTCAGGCGACGTCGTCGTGCATGCGGAGATCAGCGCAGCGGCAGGAGCAACGTCGTCCTCGCTCTCACACGGTGGCCGGATCGCGTTCACGACCGAAGATGAATCGGTGCACGTGCCATGGGTGGCTATCGACGCGGTGCGGGTGTCGATCACGCACGAGCTGCCGGCGACGATGCTTTGGGCCTGCGATCGCGACCCGGCCATGAGCAAGAGGTTTGTGGCGGACGCGATGACCTTGCTGCTGCCCAATGGCCGCTGCGAGTTCTTATCGTTCACGTTGCCCGATACGCAGAACATCGGGCCGGTGACGCTGATCGGGAAAACGATCGACGTCGAAGGCGACCTCGCACTGCCATTCCGAGTGGCCGATGCGCTGTACGCGACGAGTCTCGGCGGCGTCGATCAGAACGGCAAGCCGATCAGCAGCGTCGGGTTCTCGCTGTCGACCCCATACGTTTCGGACTACAACATTCAGTTCCCGCCCGATTCGAAGTTCAGCACGATCTGGCTCGGCACGTTCACGTCGGAACCGATGCGCACGAGTGAGCTCCGAGACGGTTTCAGGATCCAGGTCTCGGAGATGATGGTCGACTTTCCGAATCGCGCGCTCTACGCGATCCATCATGCACCGCTGCGCGGGATTCACGCTTCGTCGACGTTGTCGACGCTGCCCTCCGATCTACGCCACGCGCGCGTCACCATTGCGCCGCAGCCCGCAGGCACGATGTTGCACGCGCTCTACGGCGTCATGATCGAAGGGGAGTACGGCTGGAGCGGGATGACTGCCGAGGCCACGCTTGAACATGGATGGAGCGGCGATCTGTACGTCACCGCCGAGGGCGATGATTGGCGCAACTGGAACGCCGTGGGGCTGCACGTGTCGCCGGTGAACACGTGGCCCGATCTCATGTCGCCGATGCTGCGCCTCGTCGACGGAGAGCTCGTTGCGTCGAACGATCCCATTCCGTCGCCGCTCGCGTACCGCCCCGGTGCGAGCGGCACGTTCGCCATCGGCGAGATGCCGCGGCATTTCTGGGCGGCGGTCTGGTTGAGCGGCGAGACATCATTCGGGATCGGCGCGACCGTCTACGGTCCTCTGGATGAGGTATCGAACGAGGCGAGCGCGGGCTACGCGTACGAGTTGCGCGACGCCGCCGGCGCGCTGCTGCAGGAAGGAACGGCGAGCAGTTCCACGGTCATGGCCGACTTCGGTCGTCTCGGTCCGTATCGCGCGAAGCTTCGCACGCGAACGGGCGAAGAAATCGCGCTTGCATTCGACACGTCGATGCCGGACATGTCTCCGCCGAGGATCACGTCGCTGCGTGTCCTCGATGGCGACAGCAGCATCGTGAGCCGTGTGACGCGAGGCAAGGCCGCGACGCTCGCTTTCTCTGCCTTCGACAACGCCGGGACTCCTGTTGCCCGTGCTTCGTGGCGGACCGTCGGCGGTCCCTGGCACGAACTGCCGTTGACCACGGCGCCGGAAGGCTATGTGCTCGCAGATCTCACGCCCGTGACGTTGGCGGCGACGGGAAAGATCGAGCTACGCGTCGAGCTCGAAGACGCCAGCGGCAATACGTCGACGTCGATCCTCCCGTATCCGCTCCTGGCCGGCCAGCGCGGACGCGCCGTCGGGAAGTAGCGCTTGGTGGGTTATGTCTCATTGTTCAGGAGGAAATCGTGACCTGGCGTCGATCGATCCTTGTTGTCCTCTTCGTAGCCACGTCCCTGGACGCTCAACAGCCGAAAAACGTGAAGATCCTCGTCGGCATGTCGCGTCCCGAAGTCCAGCGCGTCATGAACCAGATGCGCGCGGGCCTGGGTGTGCATTGCCACTACTGCCACGTCGCCGGCCAGGACCCGTCGGTCGACGGGACACCACAGAAGGCACGGGCTCGGGAGATGATGCAGATGGTCATCGATCTCAACCAGCGCAATTTCGGCGGAAGGGAAATGGTCACTTGCTTCACGTGCCATAACGGCACGCCGCATCCCAGGTTCGCTCCTCCGCTCCCACAGGCGCTTCCGCCTGACCTTCCCGCCAATCCGCCGGTCGCGGAAACGAAGAAGCTTCCTTCTGCTGCCGAAGTGTTGCAGCGGTACGTTGCGGCCGTCGGACGGATCGTTCCGGCAGCGGACCCTCGCACCATCATCGCAACGCGGGCCACTCCCCTGGGAGGACCGGTAGCAATGAAGGTCCTCGAATCGGGCGAGCAGTGGCGGGTGGACATCACGCTTCCCGACGGCACGCCGCTCACGCAGGTCCTCACCGGCGTCGGCGGCTGGATCCGCGACAAATCGGGAGTGCGCGACTTGAACCCGGAGGAAGTGGCTGCCGTTCGCATGAGTCGACGCCCCTTTGCCCCATTCACCGAATCGAATTTCGGCGATGACGCCAAAGTGACCTCGGCCAGGATCGGCGATCAAAACGTATGGGTGGTGACGACTCCGGACGCGGAGTATTCGTTCGACGCCGAATCGGGACTCCTCCTGCGCCGCGTCGTCTTCTACCGCAGTCCGATCGGCCGAATCCCCGAGCAGACCGAGTTCGACCACTATCGCAGCGTCGCCGGCGCAAAAGTGCCCTTCACCACCCGGGTCGCGCTCGTCGATCCGTGGCTCGGAGGAAGTCGTCAAGCGACGACGATTGTGATTGGCACATCGATCCCGCAAGCGGAGTTCGACAAACCGTCGCCGCGGCCCGGCCTCTGAGCGCCAAAACGAAACGCCGCCCGGTCTGGCTGACCTGAGCGGCGTGAGTGGTGGCATTTTGGTAGGCGCTAACGGACTCGAACCGTTGACCCCCACCGTGTGAATAATGCGCCCCGTCCGTGGATGTCCTAGGATGTACGTAGTTTCAGTAGTTTACGAGCAACCCAGGACATCCGGGGACGTCCTAGGACGGCCGCAGGGCGACCCGTTGAACACTCCGTGAACACTTGATGTGGTGTTCAAGACCATCGGTTTGCGATGTTATTCGCATGTCTCGACCGGTCGAACATGCCACGCTGAGCCATCCGTTCGAGCGCAAGCCGCTTCGGCGATGCGGACACCTCGAAGTGCTCTCGGAGGCGGCAGGGCGTGCATCGGCGCGGTTGCTTCGAGCACCTCCTCCAGCGTGATGCAGAGCGTTTCGAGCAGGGCGGCGCGCGAGGGTTCCTGGAAGTTAACGCCCGGCACCGTCTCGATCCAACCAACCCACCAGACCACACCTGAGCCACAGCTGTCGAACTGCGGCAGTTGACGAGCGGCTCTCTCCGTCGCTTGCGCGTTGCATGGATCGATGAACGTCCAACCACGGCCGAAGCTTTGATAGGCGTTGGGGTAGGAAAAGTTGCCTTTGCGTCACTCCTATCTACGAGGGAGTGGTCCACCTCAGATTTGATACTGAAAATTATTCCTCGTGCGAACTGCACGTCGGAAAAGCGACGAAGTGGTCCGTCCCACTTGTCTGGAGGATTGACATGAAGATCAGAGACGTCTCTCTCGCTGCCGCCCTTCTCTGTAGCGCCGCTGTGGCGGTCGGCGCGCCTGTTTGTCCGAACGACGTTCCGGCCAAACTCGCTACGCTCGTAACGACCGATGCATTCAAGAGAGCGACTGTTACCTCGGATGCTGATCCCGCGAATCACCCCATCACGTTCCTGGCGCTCGACCACAGATCCGGAGAGTGGGCGATCTATAAGTGGCACTTCACCGGTGCCACACCTGTCGCGACCGACTTCGTCGCGGTAAAGGGCGTCTCGCTCGGACCAAATGGCGTACCGAAGGTCGCGCTCGGGCGGTCGGATCGCGGATTCTTCGTCCTCACGAACACGACGCCTCCACTCTACAAATTGAGCAAGACGACGACGTTGAGTGATATCAAAGAACTGGCGAATTTCAATGCGTTGTTGGATGCATTATCGAAATTCGTACTGACATTCACTGCGATCAATGTCGGGAATCAGCCGTCCTCATTCACTCTCGCGGAAGGGCCAGTGCGCAAACCGCCGCCGGGCTTTTTTGACGACATTAAAACCCAACTCGCTTCAGTCAATGACCAGGCTAAAGCGCTTGATCGGCTGAAGCAGGAGAGCTTTCGTCTTCTGCAGTACGCAGAATTGGCCGAGATGGCACCCGGCCCGTCGCTCTCAGAAATCAATGGCGCCCTACCGAAGTTGCGGACCGCCTACGCGGAACTCGAACGGTCTAGAAACGCCGTGACGACGACGGCATTTGGCAAACAGCACGGCTGTAAGGCATTGCTCGATATCGTTAAGAAAGGTGAGGCGACAAATTTCAGCTCATCATCCGAAATCGATAAAACGATCGCAAAATTGACGCCCGAGATCCTCGCCAGCAATTGTTCCGATGACGCCAAGGCGGCCGCCCTCGACGCACTCACTGGACAAGAGCGTTTCAAAGCGTATGTCGACATCATGCCCCAGTACCACGCGCTCCTCGAACTCGTCGACACGGCTATCGGCACAGAACCTACGGCTATCGCGAATGCCGCCGAACTTCGCGATCTATTTGCCGGAAAGACAACAATCGATCCCTGCGACTACATCGCGGGTGTCATTCTCGCCGACTCAGCTGACCAGATCACGTTCGACAAGACAGGCGCCGTCGCGGTGACAATCGCTAAGCAGGACCGCTTGGGAAAAACCTTCACCCGGAGACCCAACGCCGAGGCGGCATTTAATTTCCAGACCGTGAACCCTGTCTCAGACCGAATTGGTTTTAGTGTCGCAATGACAATCAGCAATATCAAGGACCCTGAGTTCAAAGCCGCGCCGAACCCCGCCGATGCGTCGAAGAAGGTGATCACGCGCAGCTCGGAGAAAACGCGCGCCGGCGACATCGCCGTCCTCGGGGTCTATCGCTGGACGCCACCAACCTCACCGCTACGTTCTGGCGTCCAATTCGGGTTCGGGGCAAGCAAGGACCTTGAGACGTTCTTGGGGTATTCGCTCGATATTGGACCGATTCTCCGCATCGGTGTCGGAATTACAGGGCAACAAGTTACGGGCCTAGCGCGAGGTCAGAAAGCAATGAAACTCAAGCCCGACGGAACGCCCGACCCTGATACTCTTACCGTCGTCGCCGACGACAGCGCGATTCAGAAGCGGGCCGTACTGAAGGGTGGGTGGTACGCATCAATCTCGCTGTCGCTTGACTCGCTTTCACTGTTCAAGAAGCCGAATTGATTGAGACTCTCGTGAACCAACGATCTCGCATCGTGCAGCTTCTGATTGTCGCCGCCACCCTCGCGACGGGAGCTCTCGCCGACGAGCCAGAACTGGTTCTCACGTTCCGGGTCCGGCCGGGCGTAAAACCCGAAACACTACGACAGCTTGCGGAGCTTGCGGAGCCGACGCGTGTCACCATCGAGTCGCCGACTACGGTTCAAAAGCTCTTGCGCGAGAATTATGGCAACAGCATTCCCGCGATCGAGGAGCTGGTAGCGCGCTATAACAATGGCACGACGAAAGCCACCGTGGTCGGCCCTGGTAAGAAAAAGAGGGAATTCGTTCTGCCGGCCGCACCGGTGTGGCGCTTCGAGGAGAAGGCTTTTGTCGGTCGGTCGGCGAACACCTTGCAGGAAGTACTCCTCAAGATGGGCGTAGCGGGCCCGAAGACCAGGAGTAAACTCGAGCAGGTCAATAACACCACCATCGAAAAGCTAGAGGAGCTTTCCGCGGGCCAGGATTTTAAACTTCCATATGCGCTGCCGTTGGTGTCGTTTCGCGTCCGCAAAGAGCATTTGCAGGATGCAAAGAAGATCGTCGAAACGATTAGAAAATCAGATCCGGCGGTTCAGTCCGCGACTGTAGCGCGACCGATGAAGGTTATCGGCTCCTGGCTCGACGGTGCCCAGGCACTTCCCGGCTGTGCAATTGCCGGACCCACTCCTACCAGTGAGCCACCCGTCGTTTCCAAGCCGTTGCTCGCGACGCTCCCTTCCGTGTCGGTAATTGTGGCGGTGCTGGATTCGGGGATTCCCATAGACGACACCCGATTCCATTTGTGGACGAATCCGCACGAACAGGTTGGCGACGACGATCACGATGGTAACCATCTCGGCGGTGACGTTTACGGGTATGACTTCGTGAACAAGACCGGCTTCCCTGCAGACGATCTTAAAGAGTTTCACGGGACGCACGTGGCTGGAATCGCAACGCAAAGAGTCGCCGATCTGGCGACCCAGCAAGAAATCGACAAGCACGTGCAACTCTTGGCTCTGAAGGTTGTTGACAAGTACGAAAACATCATGCCCGCCGCCGTGGGTAGCGCGATTTGGTACGCGAGTAACAGGAAAGCTCGCGTCGTCAACATGAGTTTCAGCGGCGAATTCGACTTCGGGATCATGAGCGATATGAGAAACGCGGCGGATTTGCTCTTCGTTGTCGCTGCTGGCAACGCGCACGACGGCTCAGGACCATGGGATGTCGACGACCAGCCGATTTATCCCGCTAAGCACACTGCGGATATGCCAAACATTCTTGCCGTCGCCGCGGCCGATAGGCTTCCTGGGCGCGCCTGCTTCTCAAATTACGGCAAAACGCGAATAGACCTGGCCGCGCCAGGAATGTCGATCAACTCTACGGTTGGCGGCAATGCCACAGAACGGATGAGCGGTTCCTCGCAAGCTGCTCCTCTCGTGTCATATGTCGCTGCACTGCTGTCAACCAGTCTTAATACCCCGGTAGAGATCAAGAATCGCATCATCGACACTGTCGATGTGCTGCAGGATCTAAAAGGACAAGTTGCATCTGACGGTATTCTCAATGCCGAAAAGGCGTTGATGTTTCGCACCGATGTTGTGCAGAAATCGGGTCGGCTGATTGCCGGGCGCATTACCGATCCGTTGACGATCAGGACTGGAGATGGCCAGACGTTTCCGATTCGAGAGGTACGGAAAATCGTTCCAAACTACGACACCGATCTAGCGAAGGCGTTCCGTGTTACGGTCGATAGTGATGGAGCGCGGCGAACGTTCGCAACTTCGCTTTCTTTCGACCATGTTACGATCCAAACGCCTGCCGGCATTCAAACGATCCCGGTGTACGAAATTCGCGACATCGTTCCGGTTGCGCAACTGCACTAAGCGTCTTTCGGCGCGAAGGCGCTCTTCGCACGGTCGATCGATCCGCACTCCACCCCTTTTCGAGTGCGACGACGGTATGCGAAAATAGGCCGAGTTGCGGCCGAGGATCGAGACGTCCGTCGCCTCGCGTCGGAGGACGCCGTCAGATCTCTGGAGTTATTGCAGCCCACCGGGAAGCGGAGAACCTACCATCGGATTGTGAGGTTCACCGGTTGGTGGGTGGGAACGGCACGTAAGTCATTCTGCAAGCTAGGCTTATTCCTGCGCGAACTCTACCGTGTGAATGACGATCCCCGTCCGTGGATATCCTAGGCTATCCGTAGTGTCAGTGGTTTACGAGCGTCCCGGGACGTCGCGGGATGTCCTAGGATGGCCGTAGGTGGACCCGATGAACACTAGGTGAACACTACGCGATTCTGGAAGGTCATCCGACAGCATGAGCATTGCCTGGCACCACTAGTCCGAGAATTTCCCGAATCCTGTTTAGAGCGGCTTGCGGAAGTTGAGTGCCGCGGCTATTCCGACGGCGATATTGAGGAGGGCGATGAACCCAGCCAGACCAAGAAGCCATGGGAGTCCATTGGATTGAAATGCAGGATTGACCCACGCCGTGATGACTTGGGGCAGGGCGAGGAAGAGTCCCAGCACGATGCCGATGAGAATGGCTTTCAGTCGGCGCCCAGCGACCAGAATCGGCATGTCAAACTGCACCGCAGCTTCTTGCCCGGACTCCTTCTTCGTGATGGTTATCACGGCTCTCTCGTCGAGAAGTGGCTCTTGCGTCTTGAAGCGGAGCCAGTGCCGATCGTACGGAGAATCGATTTGGAACTTCGAACCGGTGATGAATGTGATCGATTGACCCGTGAAGAGGGCCTCGAGTTGGAACACACCGTCCGCAAGCGGAGTTCGACAAACCATCGCCGCGGCCCGGCCTCTGAGCGCCAAAACGAAACGCCGCCCGGTCTGACTGACCTGAGCGGCGTTGGGTGGTGGCATTTTGGTAGGCGCTAACGGACTCGAACCGTTGACCCCCACCGTGTGAATGACGATCCCCGTCCGTGGATATCCTAGGCTGTCCGTAGTTTCAGTAGTTTACGAGCGTCGCTAGCCATCCCGGGATGTCCTAGGATGGCCGTAGGCCGACCCTGCGAACACTTCGCGAACACTGAGACCGCCGGTTGGAAAGTGTTATTCGTAGTGCCTTAGTCGGTCGCAGTCTCTGGCGATCGCTACCCCTCGCAGCTAGCGCGAGCATCAACATGCCCTACCATCACGGGCACAGAGCGGAGTGAGCCCCCGTACGTGCCCGGCCTCCTCCAGCGAAAAGCTACCGACGAATGTTGCGGCCACCTGTCCACCATGTCCCCGGTATCAACAGCTTCGCCGCATGCATTAAGGGCATGCGAAAATGTCCCAGAGCTGCGGCCGTCATTAATCTAGCCCGTCGGCCTGCCCACATTTCCAAATCGGGGCCTCACGCTCTATTACCCGGAGCGATGGTGGGCCTCGAGCTGGCGAATTGAAGCAGAGAGATGACGTTCGGAGGGACATGGACGTGGACGAAATCGACCCCATTCTGCAGAAGGCTCTGGACCGTGGGATGGAACTTACCAACGCCACGTCTGGATCGGTCGCATTGAGAAGCCGTCGTGACGACGATCTGCAAATAATGGTTCGCAACGGGCCGATGATCGAGCCGCAATCGGAACTCGCCGTGCCGCTGCTTTACGACGGACACCTGATTGGCGTCGCCACTTTCCAGTTCGATCACGCCAAGCAAATCGCTGATGACGATCGACTACGTCTTCACGCTCTGCTCGAACACGCCGCCGTACTTGTGCAGCGTGCTCGTTTTCGCAGAGCAGGGGAGATTGTGGCCAAGGCCGTTTCGCTGCGAGGTGAAATTTCCGAGTTGTCTGCGGACATCCTCGCGGCGCTCACCAGCATCACAGATGCGAGACACGGAATCATGGGCGATGACGCCACGAATCTATCTGCGCCGATCCCGCGCGCAGCAGAAGCCACGATTCGTGACGCCCTATCGACGCAGAGAGTCACAGTCTCGGAACCGTTGGACGGCGCGGTTCGTGCGATCGCGATACCACTTGGCGATCGAGACTTCGCGCTCCTTCTCATCGGCGAAGATGATGTCTTGTTCCCCGAGGAGGAGCAGTTCTTGCGGGTTCTAGCTGCCATGACTGGATTCGCGCTTCGCCAGGCGGCCGCGTTAAACGAGCGCGACGCGCTCTTCGCAAGAACTCGCGAGCATGCTCAATTACTAAGCGCAGCGGAATTGATGATCGGTATGTCGCACGATACAAACAACGCCCTGTCCAATGTCATCAGCGCGTTCGGATTCATCCGGGAACGAATCAACGCGCAGGCCGATCAAGCGCTATTGACAGGGTTGCGCGACGTCGAAGACGGACTATCAAGGCTTCACGGCTATTACAGCGAGATTCGAATGATGGCTCGGTACGGCTCTCCAGTATTCGAGCTTCACAACCTCGAAGCGATTGTGGATGACAGTCTGACGCTCGTCGGCTACCGAATTTCGCAGGCAAGAATACGAGTGAAGCGACAATCGGGTGAAAACGTCAGCGTCCGCTGTGATCGTGAAGGGCTCGTGCAGGTGCTACTCAATTTGCTGATTAACGCCATTGAGGCGATGAAGCCGCATGGCACGTTGTTCGTCGGAATCGCGAAACACGGCGACGGCGGTGCTGAAATTAGGGTTACAGACGACGGGCATGGAATCGATCCGTCTCTACGTCACGATATCTTCAATCCGTTCTTTACAACTAAACGGCACGGTACTGGCACGGGACTGGCCGTCTGCAAACATGTTGTCGAAGAAACCCACGGCGGCCGGCTCGACTTCGAGAGTCGGCGCGGAAAGGGGACGACGTTCTACGTTCGCCTTCTCTCGGTACCACCATCATGAACATTGGTGACCGCGTGCAGTTCGTTGCCGGTCCGGCCGTCGTGGGCGAAGCCTTTTTCGGCCGGCGCGCTGAGCTCACACGCATTCACGATCGGATCTCTGCCGGCATGAGCACGCTGATCGTTGGACACCGTCGCATGGGCAAAACGTCATTGCTGTTGCACCTTCGCTGGCAAAACAGCAAAGAAGCAGCCTCCCGCGCAATGTTCCTCTTCATGGACGGAGAGACGCTGTCGGAAGACGGACCTTCCGAGTTTCTCACTGCACTGGTGAGCAGCATTTCCGACCGCCTCGATAACGATCAACGATCGGTACGATCGATTCTTCGACGTCCGCCCGTTGCCGGATGGACGATTCCCGCTGTCCAGTCGGCGTTGGAGCGGATTACGTCCTCGCGAGGCCCGATCATCCTCCTGCTCGATGAGACCGACTACATGGTCAGCAAGTTCCCTCGCGCGGCGATGCAACTTCGGTCGTTGATCTCCAGTCGACTCATATGCGCCGTATGCTCAGCATTTCACTGGCCCGATCAGTTCGAGCCCACGATCGGCGCGTCCGTGTGGTCTAACGTCTTCACGCTCGATGCGCTTGGCATGTTTTCCATGTCGGAAGCGGAGGAAATGCTCGAGCGGCTTTCCACGAATTGCGGCAATCGCCTCGAATCACATGAATCGGCGTTTCTGATCGAGGTCTTCGGCCCACACCCGTTCCGGTTACAGACCGCCGGCGTTGCCTTGTTCGAATCGCGCCAGTTCACATCCGCGCGGTCGCCCGCCATGAGGCGTCTCTTCCTGGCCGACGCTGTGCGCGAGGCGACCAGTCGCCTGGAGCGTCATCTCCTGTACGACATCCAGCATCTCAGCTCCGAGGAGATCAAGGTTCTGCGCGAGATCTCGAACGGACTGCCGGTGTCGAGCAGCAACGTACTGGATCGTCTTCGGTTGCAGGGAATTGTCCACGCAGCCGATGTCCATTGGACGATCACCTCCACGGTATTCGCGCAACTGGTCGCGCAGATCCCGCGTGAAACCGCATTCGAAAAGGTGCGATCGTCGGCCGCATGGGAGTTTCTCGCGGGTCTCGGCAAGAAGGCATTCAATGTTGCCGTTGACAAGGCAATCGATGCCGCCACACGCCACTGGCTGCCCCAATGATGCATTGGGCGGATGTTCTCTTCAGCGCCGCACCAAAGCTCACCGGGAAGCGGAGACCCTACCATCGGATTGTGGAGTTCAGCGGTCCGCGCCTTGCGTCGCGAGTAAATGATTGATGTGCTAGGGCTTAATCGTCCCGCGGCCTCCTACCGTGTGAATGACACTCCCGGTCCCTGGATGTCCTAGGACGTACGTGGTTGCAGTGCTTTACGCGCATCTCAGGAGACGTCCTCGGATAGCCGTCGACGACCGATCGAACACTCGTCGAACACTTCGATGTCGACGTGTGCGTCCGTTCATCACCTGGAATGGAGGGATTGCCCACGAGGAGTAGAGCGACTGCGGGAAACGTTCGGGGAAGTCGGTGTCGTCGTTGACTTTGTCTCGGAGGTGTGGTCCGCTGATCAGCGGATTAACGTATGGAAACCTTCGGACGCATCATCGCGGCGGCGCGAAAGGCTGCCGGCATCAGCCAAAAAGACCTCGCCGCCAAAATTCGCAAAGAGGACGGCGAGCCGATCTCGCACCAGTACCTCAACGACATCGAGCACGACCGCCGCAACCCACCGAATGAACTCATCATCGAGCAACTTGCCAAGCAGTTGGACCTGGCCGCGGAGTACCTTATCTTCGCTGCCGGCATGCTCCCGAATGATTTACGCAAGGACCTCGCTGGCGCGAAACCAGAACACGTCGAGCGCGCATACCGCGCGTTTCGGGAGAACCTGAAGAAACGGCCGAATCACCAGTGAAATGGATTCCTGACAAAACGGGCCGGTTCCGACTCCGACCGTTCTACACGGACGAGGAGCTTGAGCAGATCTGCGAAGACGAGATCACCTCGTTCCTGCGCGAGCGGCACGGCAAAGTTGCCTTCCCAGTGAGCACCAGTGATCTCACGATCCTCATCGAACAGCACGTTGCAGACCTGGACAACGGGTGCGACCTTCCCGACGGGCAAGATGGGTACACCGATTTCTTCCCGCGCGAAAAGCCGCAGGTCAAGATCGCCAGCCGATTACAGCAGGAGTACCTAGAGAATCGACTACGCACGACCCTCACGCATGAGCATGGACATGTGCGTCTCCACGGTTTTCTCTTCCAAGTCGACGACGACCTGCAGCAACTCTTCGATGGGCGGCCCGAACAGGTGCAGAGCCGCTGCAAGAGAGAAACGCTCGAAGGCGGCGCACCAGCAACCGACTGGATGGAGTGGCAGGCCGGGTTCGCATGCGGCGCGCTTCTGATGCCCAAGACCGCGCTCATGGCCACGGTGAACAGGTTCCGCAAAGAGCACAACATCTTCGGCCAGGTCGGCATCACAACGGACCCAGCACGCAAACTCATCACGCTCATCGCCAATGAATTCCAAGTGTCTCGCGACGCCGCCACAGTACGGCTCAAGGAACGGAAGGTCCTCGTCGAACAGGCAAGCGCCACCCTCTTCGGCTAGCACCTCTTTTTTTTGCGACAAAAGTACGCTAAACTGCGGATCAGCGGATATCAATATCCGACTTCATTCAGGAAAGGGGAGCCATGAAACTGACCATCACCAGCATCAAGCCGAACCAAGCAGGCAAGCACCGCCCGCGCCACGGCAGTCCGTCGCCCACCCAGCTCGCCGCCGAGTGGGTTGACTTCCGCAACGACAGCGGCCAGGCCGTGAACCTGGACGGCGTTGCGCTGTACCACCGCGCCTACACCGGCCAGCAGTGGCGCTGGGCGCAGATCATGACCTTCACGGGCAACCTCGGCGCGGGCGAGATTGTGAGGGTCCACAGCGGACAACGCCGCGACGGCGTCATCGCGCCTGAGGATCTCGTCGGTGCCACGTATCACCTCTTAACCGGCAGGGACGAGTACGTCTGGAACAACAGGGAGGGAGACGCGCCGCTGCTCAACTACGAGCCGCGCAACGAGACGATCGACACAGCCTCCTACGACCCGAACCCGCCCGAAGGCGCCGTCCTCGTCCGACAAGGCGGCAAGCTCGTCGCCCGAGCCCGTGCCGCCGGGTGGTAAAGCCCACAGGTCAAAGACCCACAAGACATAAGAACAACGAAAGGAACAAGGACCCACCATGCCAGCACATGACCAAAAAACCGTCACGATCTACGTCGAAAGCACTCCCCACGAGTGGCCGAAGAACGAGGACATCACCTACGCGCAGGTCGTGACCCTCGAATTCCCCGACTACCCGCAGCACCCCGAGATCACCTACAGCGTCAAGTACCGCAACGGACAAGGCAACAAACCCGAAGGTATCCTCACGAACGGCAGCAGCGTGAAGGTGAAGGACGGAATGATCTTCAATGTTTCACGAACTGGCCAGTCATAACGACGACCTCCGGCGACTGCTCGAGCGGGGATACGCCGTCGCGATCGACTCGAACTACCTCGTCGTGCGCGACATCCCGTACCTCAACCCCGACGCCACACTCCAATGGGGTGCGATCGTCACGAAACTCGAATTCGTCGACCAGCACCGCGTCACGCAAGACGACCATCAAATCTGGTTCGCCGGCACCATGCCTCACGACCTCTGCGGGAAACCGATCCCCAACCTCGGGGGAGGACCAACCACGCTCACCCTCAGCGACGCATGCAAGGACGTCGTCGTCCAAAGACGTTTCTCGAACAAACCATTGCCAGCCGCAAGATTCACCGACTTCTTCGAGAAGATTGAAAGCTACGTCACGATCATCAGCGGCCCGGCAATCGAGCGCCACAACGCGAATCCCTTCACGTTCCGCCTCGCGGCAGAAGACACAACCACGAGCGTCTTCAAGTTTCGCGACACACTCACGAGCCGCGCCGAGATCAGCGACCTCTCACGAAAGTTCAACGACGATATCGTCGCGGTCATTGGCCTCGGCGGCACAGGCTCATATGTTCTCGACTATCTCACCAGAACTCCAGTGCACGAAATCCGCGGCTTCGATCGTGATCCTTACCATGTCCACAACGCGTTCCGCTCGCCAGGACGACTGGTGCCCGACGAACTCGGGCAGACAAAAGCCGACGTCTACCAGGCCCGGTACGAGAACTTCCGCACCGGCCTCACGCTCCAAGCGAAACACATCGACGCCACTTCTACCGCGGACCTCGCCGGCGTCACATTCGCGTTCGTCTGTGTCGACAAAGGGTCGTCCCGCGCCGGCATTTTCGACCTACTTCTCACGCTCGGCATCCCTTTTATCGATGTCGGCATGGGACTCCACCGTAAGCACGGAACGCTCGACGGCATGCTCCGCGCCACGTACTACCCGAGTACGCATGGCAAACAAACGCGCGACCGCTGCTTCGCCGAACTTACCGACGCTCCCGACGACGAGTACCGCACGACTATCCAAACCGCAGAGCTCAACGCGCTCAATGCAAGCATCGCGATGATCCGCTACAAGCAAATCCGCGGCTTCTACTACGACACCGTCAACTGCACAAATCTCCTCTTCGGTATCAACGACCTCACCATCGCGCGGGAGGACGGATGAGTTTTTCCGTCAAACGCGTGCGCTACATGCCACGCGAACTCGAACCCGAGGTGCTGTACGTCAGCAAAGAATTCAGCACAGCGGCACACCTGTGCGCTTGCGGATGCGGCGCGAAAATTAGAACACCACTCGGACCCACAGATTGGCAGCTGACGACATCACGCCGTGGACCGACACTCCATCCGTCGATCGGGAACTGGCAAGAACCTTGTCAGTCGCACTACATCATTTCCGCAGGCGAAGTGATCTGGATGGATCGCTGGAGCCCCGAACAGATTGCGGCGGGAAGGCGCGGTGAGGAACGCCGCAGCCGCGAGTATTTCGAAAGCCGTCCACGCAAGGGCATCCTTAGACGTGCGTGGTCGTGGCTTGGATCACGACTGCGCCGCTAGACTGTACCGCAGGACATCGAGGGTCCCAGCGTCTGGTGCCCGCTTCAATGCACGCCCCTGCAGGCGCCGTGGGATGTTTTGCGTTTTCAAGACAAAGCTGGGTGCCGTGTCTCGTTAGCGTCACCGCCGGCGAGCGGTACGATCGTTCCTCGCAGGCCGATAAAGTTGCTTGCGCCGGCCTGACACGGTGCGCGTGCGGCGCGAATAGTCCTGCCGCTCTTGCACTCCTCATTGGCCGAGAAACGTGTCGACCTCGCGCTGTTTCGTAGATGCTGTTGTTCCTAACGCGGCGGGAGTGCGCGGACAGCGACGATGAGTTCGACGGTGGTGATGCGGATGCGGTGCTGGTCGTCGTACCTGTACCGTACGCGCACGAGCCGGGTGCCGTAGCGCGCGACGAGTCGCCTTGTGCCGGGTCTGCCGGGTCGCAGGGTGAGGCGTGTGCGGAAGGTTGCTCGGTGCGCGGCGAGCTGCGCGCATTGCTGCCGAAGGCGGGGACGCTCCGCTACTCGCTTCTTGCTGGTGCTCTTCTTGGTGCCGTCGTGCTCCTCGCCTCGCGTGTTCGTGCTGGCGGTTGTTTTACCTAACGGATCGCTCGTCAGGGCGTGCGTCTCCTCGTGCTTCACGACGTGCGACATTGCATTCAGAGGGATCGTGCGTCCCCTTTGCGCGACGGCGCGCCGTCGTGCGTGGATGCGCTGTGCAAGTGCGTACAGGCCGATCGTTACGTGCATGTCCGCTTCCTGTGTTGGATGTCAGCGACGACGCCGATCGTGCGCCATTCAGGGATGCCGTCGTTGCACCCGGTCAGAAAGACGCGCCGTTCCCCGAGGTCGACGTAGAACTCGCCGGGCGCAGGCGTATCGAGGTGTTCGCGTTGCATGGTGCCGATGATCGTTTCGCCGTTGTTGCAGCGCGAGATGACCAGTTGGCCGACGTGGCTGTCGGGGCACGGGTCGATGGTGAGCGTGTCGCGCCGCGTGATGCCGCTGTGTGGGTGGTCGCTGCGCGGTTTGGCGCGGAAGAGTCCCCACGGTAGGCGTCCGCCAATGAGTTCGGAACGTGGGATGTTCAGGACTGCTTTGAGTTCATCACGACGCCAGTCACGAATGAACCCCAAATCGGCATGCGGCGCAATGTTGCAGGCCCGGAAGAGCGCGATGTCGTGCGCGATGCGCCGCAGGTTCTCTCGCTCCTCGCGATACGTGCGTGGATGCACGCGTTCAACGACGCCGACGACCTGCGCCGGCTCGACTGGTTGTGTGCCGCGGTACCGGGGATTGTCCTTTGTCAGGAACGGCTTATGGTGCGCTTCGTGGTACCGCCAGATTGTCGCGAATACCTTGCCGAAGATGTCGTGGGGTGCGTGCGCCCGAATCGCCACGACATCCCCTTCCCGCGGTGCGCGCTGCACGAGGGTGACAGTGTCGTTGTGGAGAATGCCGGGCTGCATGCTGTCTCCGACGATCTGAAACTCGGCGTTTGCGCGCGCTGCGCGGTCGATCCTGAGCGGCTGCAACTGATGGAGCACGTTATTGCTCCTCGCGCTGGAGTCGCCGTACACCGCGTCCGAATGCGGCAATGATTTCTTCCCGGTCGTGCTCGTCCAGTGCGCGCGTATCGCAGCACGTGATGGCAGTCGTGATGACGTTGCGTTCAAAGAGGTCGAGCGCCGTGACGCCTGTTCGCGTGAGCCGTCGCGCCGCAATAATCAGCGCAGCAATGCACGGGAGGGACGGCAGCATGCGCGCCATGCGTACGCGCAGGAGGTGTTGGCGCGAGTAGCCTGCTTCGCGCGCGAGGTGTGCGGGCTTGATGCCCTGCGAGCGCAGGAATGATTCCAAGCGCGTGGCACGCGAGACCGACTCCTCCTGCGGCTCATCGCTTGGCGCGTCGTCCGCAGGGCGGGCGCTTCGTGCGCGTGGGAGCATGGCTGCTGCGCTGCCGATCCCGAGGAATTGGAGGAGGGTGCGTCGTGTGAATGACCTCATCGTGACTCCTCCAGCTCGGGCAATCCGTATTCGCCGAGGTGTTCGTTGGGTTCATGGCGTTGCTCGCACGCTCGGCAGACCGCGCGTGTTGGTTCGGTGATGCTGATGTCGCAGTACCGGCACCGGTGGAAGGTCGCGCTTGCGCGCGCGTCGTAGTACGGGTACCGGAGGGCCATGAAGAATCCGGGAATGTCCAAGTCGATGGTCGGTGCTTCGCCGGAGTCGGCGTCGTTGTGGAGGAGCGCCTCGATGATGTCGCTGGCGTTGCGCGGCAGGCGGTTCGTTGATTCTTGCCGTGCGCGGAAATCGAGATACCGGATGAGGTACACGGGGAGCGAGATGCGGATGAGGCAGTGCTGGTTGAGCGCGGGGAGCACGTCGCTTGCGCGGTGGCCGAGTGCTGCTTGGACCATACGTGGCGTCCACTCTTCCAGGGCGAGGTGGGCGACGTCCTCCCAGCGGATGACGGTCGCGCCCTGATCGTTCTGCTCTGGACCGAACACGAGCCCGGTCATCGCCTGCTGGACGTCTGCCTCGCTCATGCCGAGGAGGCGCATCACTTCGGCGTTGGTATAGGCGGGCTTTGGCCGGGTGTAGAGTTCGATGATCCGGTCACGAGGGGAGCGGGGTTCGTGTCGCATGACACTTGTTCGTACCTTAGGCCGGCCGGCTTCTCGTAATGGTTTTTACGGCTTTCCGCCTGGGTATTTATCGCGGGGGTAAAGAACCGCCAAGCTTTCGTATTCGGGTCCGGTAGCCCGTAAAAGCCGTAAAAGGCCTTTACCAGCGCATGCTCGCGAGATCCGCCGTGGTGATCAGGCTCGCGGCGGGTAGCACCGTGCGCAGCTGCTCCTCGTATGCCGTGCGCATGCGTGCATCGGTGAAGACGAACACGACCCGGCCGGGCGCAGACGTGCATTTTTGCGCGTTCGCTAGGATGTCCGACTGTCCCGTCTCCACTTCAACGAAGACCTGGTCGTGCGCGCGTATGCCGTGGAGGTCGACGGTCTTGCCGCCGCCAAGCGGGAACTCCTCGGTCACCGTGAATCCTTGTGCGCGCAACGATTCACCGATGGCGTGCTTCCAGTACTCGTGCGCTGGCCCGCCGTGGCGCGCCCGAGCGACGCTGACACCAGCGCGCTCGAGGAGGTCGCGCGCACGATCCGTGAGGCTGAGAATCTTCACTTGGCCCGTGGGTGTCACAACCGGATCGAACGTCGCCAGTCCCTTGGCGATCACCGCGTCTTTCATCGCGTTGCCCGTCTTGTAGTTCCACGCGAGCCGTTCGTACCGGTTGGTGATCGTGCTAATCGGATGCTCTGCGACGTCGCGCAGCAAGTCGAGCTCGCGATCCGTCGCGACGACCGCAGGCGATCCGCTCGGTGGTGCCGGTGTGAGGTGCCGCGCCCACTGCTCCTTGACGACCGCATCGGGCACGGTGGTGTTCTTGATGGGCTGCACGCCAAACGTGAAGAGGAAGGGACTGTAGAACCGCACAGGCGACCGCGCTATCCCGGTCCCCAGGGGCAGTTTTGGGAGCCACTCGGGTTTCACCTGCAGGAGCTGACTCGCGAACGTGACATCGCGCGGGTAGTCGCAGCGGAGAATGAATTTGAAACCGCTGTTCGCGATGAGGCTCTCGCTTACGTCTGCTTGTTGCGTTGCGGCGATGATCGCTTCACCGTACTCGCGCACTTCGCGGGCGAGTCGTGCCGGCACGCTCACCTCGCCGGGCCGCTCACGGGGGAACACATTGTGGCCTTCATCAAAGACCAGGACGTGCTGGAGCTGCTCGCGCGGAGAACTCGCGTTCTTGCGCAACAGCAGCACGGCTTGCAAGAAGAAGAGGCAAAAGAAGCGCTTTTGGTCGTCCCCGAATCCCTGCAACTCAAATACGACGGGGCGAGTGAGGAGTTCTTCGATGCGTACACCGCCGGTGTTCAGCGCACGGCCAAACGATCCCTTGCTCAGTTCCTCTAAGCTGCGCGTCGAGGATTCGAGCCAGCCGTACCGCCGACTCCCGGTCTTGGTTGTGGCTAACTCGCTCGCGAGCAGCGCATGCGCATGGCTGAGGGTTGCACGCTCGGCGTGCTGCGCATGGGCCTGCAGGAGTGCCTCCTTGAGCACGTTGCGTGCGCCTTGGAGCAGCAGGTAGCTCGTGCTGATGATGTCTGTGAGCGCGTCGGCCCACTCCTCGAAGGACACGCCGGGAGGCGGTGCAAGCGCGTTGAGTTGCAGGGGCGCGGTCTCGCGTCCGACCGTGAACACCACGACTTCTTCGTGGTGTGAGGCGGCAAGCAGGCTGCGGTAGTTCCGCTTGAAATCGAACACCATGAAGGCGACGCTGGCCGCAAGGAGTTGCACGAGAAGGTTCAGCAGTAGCGTGCTTTTTCCCGTGCCGGTTGGCCCCAGAATGAAGACGTGGCGCAGGAGGTCGTTGCATTGCACGCGAAAGGGGTAGGGTGTGAGTCCGGGATAGCTCACGTTGCCGATCGTGACCTCCCCCTCACCGATGAGTGCTGCGGGTGGTGCGTCGAGCACGAGCTTCTCCTCTCCGACCGCCATCCCGAGGCGTTTCGCCGCGAGGATCGTGAGGAGTGCTTCGATTTCGCGCTTGCGCTCAACGTCCGCTGTTTGGTGTTCGAGCCACAGGAAGTCGATCTTCTTGCCGTAGAGCGGCTTGAGCTTGCGAAACAGGTCAAGCATCGAACTCACGCAGGCGCTTGTTCTTGAGTTGCGTGCCCAGGAGTTCTCCTTCCTTCTCGCGTTCCTCGCGCTTGAGTTCCGCGTTGACATCGCGCGTCTTGAGTTCGAGCGCTCGTTCTTCTTTCGTTTCGCTCAACAGCTGGTCCTGCAGCTTCAATCGATCCTTGCGCTTCGCTGGGTCGTCGGGCTGCGTTTCGAGAGGTTCGAGGACGAGCAGTTGCCTGCGGAGTTCATCGATTTCGCCGTGGAGTGAATGACGCTGTGCGAGTTCGAGGAAGATGTTCTCCAGGATTTCGCGGCTGATGTGGCCAAGTTGGTGCTTGAGCACGGTCTGCTTGTCGCCATGCAGCGCGGCGCTGATGATGTCCATGTCGTCCTTGGGTGGTTCGGTCATCGGGAGAGGAGGCGCTTGATCTCGTCGCGCTGGAAGAGCCATTGCGTCGTCATGGGGTCGAAGAGGAGTTCGTACGCAAACCGCACGGTCAGTGGTGATCGCGCTGCGGCGATACGATCCACGAACCACCATGCGGTCACGTCGAGCGTCGCGAAGCTCGTGAAGAGATGCGTGAGGCAGGCGGGCGTGCCGTGCACGCGCACGAGTACCTCGGTTGCTCCCGGATAGAGTTCGATGATCGGCGCGTCCGGTGAGCACAGACGCGCGAGTTCCTCGGGACCGGTGCGCACGCGCAGGACAACTTCGGTCGTGATGCTGTCGTATGCCGCATACCGGATGACGTGCTGGCGAAAGAGCAAGGCGTCGTTGAGGACGCGCAACGCGTGCGCGATGTACTGCTTGCCGTTGTGCGGGAGGCGACGCATGCCACGAGGCAAGTACTCCCACACCCGATCACCGGCCCGGTCACTGATGACACTCCAGAGCTCTGGCATGCTCCGGCGCACCTCGATGCTCTCAGCAATGACCGGGATGAGCAGTGGGTAGTGCTCTACGGCATCCCACGCTCTTGCCGGTGATGACCATGTCACGGCGCGTTGCTGCTCGTGCTGCAGGAGTTGCCAGCCGTCCGTCGTGGTGATGCTGGTGATGCGGTCACCCTGCGGCGCTCGACACTCAGCGAGGAGCTGCGCAAGCGCACTGACATGCGCATGCGGCACCAAGCAGTGAAGGTAGAGCACGCGTGTACCCGCAGGGCCGCAGACGAGCCAGGAGCCCCGAATCGCGTACGGTAACCGCTCCCATGCCGTGCGGGGATCCTCGATGAGGAGGTGCACGTGCGTGAGGCCCAACGCTTCGTACGCAACACTCGGATAGTACGTGAGCGCATCCCCCAACTCACGGTGCCAGCGGCAGACACTGCGCGCGCTTGCAAGCGATGGTCGTGCGCGCAAGAACTCTTCAATGCCGCCCACCCGCTCACAGCGATGCAGCTCGTGCACGAAGCGCAGCACGTTTGGTTGAAATGCCACCACCATAACGAAGCGCTGGGGGCGTGGTGGTGGTATTTATCCGGCGCGTGTCCAGACCTTATATGCTGGTGTCACGCGCCAAATAAATACCCGTGCCCACGTTCAGGAGGGTATGAGTTGGTTTCATTACACGAAAGGCGAGCGCCTCAGGCGCGACCGCGAACTCAGGCGTGAGCACGCACAGAATGCCAAGAAGCACACCGGTGACAACATCTACCTCATCCCCCATGAGATTGAGCCAGCACTCAAGAGTGCCCTGGATGAGGGGCGCACGTTCGAGGAGTACTTTGACGAGCAATTGCCCGCACACATGAAAGAGGCGCTGAACGTGGAGATCGCACTCTGGCAGCGGCTCGCAAAGGCGATCGAGGCCACCAAGGGGCACAACGTCACCGAACCTGAATACCAGCAGCTTGCTGCATCGATCAGGGAGTTCCTCATTCCGCTCATCGACCTCCTGCATGCCGAGGAGGAAATGATCACCAGCTGCCTCCAGGTGCACTACACGCGCATCGTCCGTGAGCTGCAGTTGCGGGCTGCAGCGGTGAAACTGTGATGCATTGGGCCATCGCGCTCTACGAGCGGTACGTCCAGCTCTACGGCGAACCGATCGAACAGCCCATCACGACCACACCAACGAATTCGCCTAACCCTCCCAGTGAACCCATAGTGCCGGATCGCTTCCCGCCCGGCGAACCGCGGGCGCAGCAATCTGCGCCCCGGTCTTTCTGATGCTAGAACTCGACAAAGTACACAACATCGATTGTTTCACCGCCGCAACCCAGATCGACACCGTCGACGTCGTCCTCACCGACCCGCCGTACCCGAACCGGATGAACCTCTTCGACGACACCCTCGTCGACGGGCTCGCGATGCTCTACCTCGCGTGCAAGAAAGCGAAGCACTACGTCGTGTTCTTCTGGAACCCCTTCGACGTGCCACCGCCACCTAGCGGGTGGCACGAAGTCGCACGGCACGTCTGGCACAAACCCGACTGCAAGAGCATCACGCACTACGAAGTCATCGTGGCATGGAGCCGCGAGCCAAAGCAGAAAGTCAGCAGAGTCTGGAGCATCCCCATCCTCGACTACCGCAGCTTGCGCGACTGGAAGCCACACCCCACGCAAAAACCCGTGAAGCTCCTCCGGTACCTCCTGGAGCAGTACACGGAAGAAGGCGACATCGTCTTTGACCCGTTCGTGGGCAGCGGCACCACGGCCGTCGCCTGCCAACAAATGAAGCGCCACTTCATCGCCACCGAAGCAAACCCGGAGTACGCGCAGATCGCGACCAGCCGATTGCGGGACCCAGCAAAGCCCGAAGAAGCACTCGCGCCGGTCGAAGAAGACAACGTGACTCCTGACGAAATGCCACCAGAAACGACCGACGCCACACCGCCACCGGCTACGCAGGACACGCCAGCGCCGCCACGACCGCGCAAACCGGCCAAAGCCGACGGCCCACGGCCGCGCAAGAACCGGTACGAGCTGCCGCCGAACAACGGCTCAGCACCACCTCCCTCGCCGGGCGCATGACATCGCATGACGCCATCGCGTCATGCGCCCCGTTTCTTCTTTCGCCTAACCCACCAATGGCTAGCAAGCGAAACATCTAAATAGTTCGCCGACTCCGCTACCCGTGAGGCGGTTGCGTGACCGCCGCTGAGAGACCGCACGCAATCGCGAGGCGGTACGACGAATCAGCGCCTTCGGGCGTGGGCGTTTTTTGTTTTCCACACCGCCGAGGCGTACCGCCACACCGCGACTGACGGGAAACCGTTGCCCTAGCGAAAGCGCTTTTACAGCGGATTCGGACCTCGGCGTTTGTCACGCGCCACATAAATAGGAGGTGTACCAATGGCCCGAAGTGTGACGCTCGACATCCACAACTACCCGCGCATGTTCGCGCATGCAGAGACGCAAGTGCAGGAGAGCACGATCAGTCAGCGCAACAAGGAACTGATCTTCGGCTATCGCGACGCCTGCCTGCTGCGCCAGACATGCGGCAGAGTGCGCCTGATTCGTGTCATGGGTGTGCTGCTCCTTTTCGCCCGCTCGCTCGGCAAGGATTTCGACCAAGCTTCACGGGAGGATGTCCAGCAACTGGTGGCGCGCCTGCTCAGCCGGCAGCCAGCGTACAGTGCCGAGACCGTCGGGACGTACAAGGCAATCCTCAAGCGCTTTTATACATGGCTTGGTAACCCGGCAGAATTCAGCACGCGTGCACCAGCACCATCGATCGTGAGCTGGATCACGACGCACGTGCGCACCAAGGACAAGAAGAAGCTGCAGCGCGGCGACCTGCTCTTGCCGGGTGACGTCGAGCGCGTCATCGATGTCAGCCAGAACGCGCGTGACAAAGCACTCGTCGGTGTCCTCTGGGAGACGGGAGGTCGGATCGGCGAGATCGGCAACCTGCAGCTAAAACACGTGACCAAAGAGGAGTACGGGTACACCCTCGACCTTACGGGAAAAACCGGCCAACGCACGCCGCTCATCGTCAGCAGCGCTCCGCTCCTGACGCAGTGGTTGAACAGCCACCCGTTCCGCAACGATCCAGAAGCACCCCTGTGGGTACACTACCAATACGCGAGCACTGCGCACCCAATGATGTACTCGACAATCCGCGGCATGCTCCTGGGATACTTCCGGCGCATCGGCATCACGAAGCGCGTCTACCCGCACCTCTTCCGTCATTCTCGCGCAACCTACTGCCTCGCCGGCGGCCTGATGACCGAAGCGCAGGCGAAGGCATACTTCGGCTGGACGCCAAGCTCCGATCAACTCGCGACGTACGCACACCTGTTGGCAAGTGACGCGAACGCCTCGATCCTGCGCGAGAACAACCTGGCACCTAGCAAACAGGTACGTGACGAGTTACGCGCCACCAAATGCTACCGGTGCGGTGAACTCAACGCGAGCAACGCGGAGTACTGCACGAAGTGCGGCGCCGTGCTCGATCTTCGCAAAGCACATGAGCACCAGCAACTGCACGACATGAAGGAAGAACTCTTCACGCGCATGTTCAAATTCATGGTCGACCGAGGACTCATCGATGAGGCGGCAGGCGAGATTCACAACGCCGGTCTCGGTGCAACCTTGAAGCGCATCGCCGAGCAAGTACGTGAAACAGAACGAGCGAGGAGTGTGAAAGAGAACACGGCCGCTGTGAAACAGGAACAAGTCGTCACGGCTCAAACGATTGCGCGTAACGATCCGCTGCTGAACGGTTAACAGCAGCAACGCCACACCACGCAACGCTATATCACGCAAGTAGTTGCAAATATGAGAGCTCCGCTCAACACGCGCGACGTGGCCATGGCTTCTCCTTCACGCCGCGTTCTTTCCTCTTCCATCAAATCCACCAGCCGTGAAGGCTAACCATCCCCGCCCAGCAGGGCGGGCAATCCAATCCCCCGCGACAGCGGGGACACTCTCGAAAATGTCCCTTGGGACAAGAATCCAGAATCCCCGACAACAACAACACCAGACCATCAAAGTCCAGACCGACAGAGCATCGCTCGACACGCGCTCCAGACCATCAGGCCAATCCAACAGCAGTGCGCTGACGCACGCTCAAAAAGATCAATGCATGCATCCGCCGATGCACGACCCCGCCAAACACGCCGACGCTACATCAAGGTTCAACCCGCACCGACGACAAAAGAACATCCCCACCCGCCGCGTCACCGGCCGGTACAACACCACATCATGCCGACCACCATCAGGCCAAAACTCCACCGCGTACCCACGACGGCCCTCAAAGCCCACCGGCAACCGGTACCGCAACACCCGCCGCTCCAACCCGCGCACCGGACTCCTGAACGCAATCATCGACGCATCCTCCGAAAGGGTGATTCCTTTCAAGGGACGCCAATGGCTTGCCGGCACAGGACACTTCAGCCAGCGAGCCCGCAGCGAGCAGCGGCGTAACCGATAGCAATCCAATGTTCGCGATGGCGAACGTGTCCCTGATCGCCGGCAAGCACCCGCGTCCCGAAAAAGGAACACCCTGCAAGGACCAACGTTGCCGCTTAGCGACACGCACGATCATTTCGTGCAACATCCCCGTGCCCTGATGCCCGCGCAGATTGCGCTCAACACGGCAGCACACAACCGGCACGAGACCACGATTTCCCCAAAGGCGAGGCTCACTCGCGTGAGAATCAGCGAGCGCTGCGTCGCGCGAGCGGACCACTCGCCAGGTAGTATCACGCCGATGAGCGCTCCGATCACCCAACTGCCCATCCTCGTCCAACGCCTCTACGACCTCGTGCACCAACTCGAAGCCGCATTCCCCGGCCGCCCGTTCACGCCCGACGGCCACCTCGTCGGAAGTCTCGGCGAAGTGCTCGCAAGCCACTACTACGACCTCAGGCTTTTGCCGTGCAGCACCGCATGCCACGACGCGCAAACGCCCGACGGGAAGCTCGTGCAAGTGAAGGCAACCCAAGGCAACCGGGTTGCGCTGCGAGCGCAGCCAGAGCACCTCCTCGTGCTGCGACTACAGCAGGACGGCACGATCAAGGAGATCTACAACGGCCCAGGAGCACTCGCCTGGCAGCACGTCGGCAAGCGGCAGAAGAACGGGCAGTACCCCATCAGTGTGAGCACACTCCACCGACTCATGCCCGACGTCCCACCCAAACATCGCCTGCCGCGTATCGTGCACACTCATGAGCTTCGTTGACCGGATCGCAGACGGCAACCGCCGAACGGCGAGAGGAACTGCGCGCCGCGTTCGCAGTACGATCCGGAGCAAACGAACCAGCCCTTGCTGTCGGCACGACAATCCTTGCTCCGATCCTCACGCGTTCCCTCGGTACCGTTATGAACCGCGAACAGATTACCGCGCTCGTCGTCCACGCCATCCATCGCATCGTTGATGCTGAACGCGAACTCCTGGATCGCAACGTTTCCGAGCGGGCGCTCGCGCATCACTTGGCGCGGTTCATTCGCGAAGGCGTCCCCGCCACCTACCATGTCGACGTCGAGTACAACCGGCACCTCGATGATCCGAAACGCCTCCAGCTCCCACGAAGAGACGCGCTCGACGATGAGCTGCGCGCAACGACCGTCTTCCCCGATATCATCGTTCACGTCCGCGGAACCGACGAACACAACCTCCTCGTCCTTGAGGTGAAGAAGCCCGGCGAACCTCTCGAGTATGACGAGCATAAACTCCGCGCGTTCCGCAGGGAACTGAACTACCAGCACGCCGCGCACGTCATTCTCGGTCGCACCGGCGACACGATCATTCGCGAGGTCATTTGGGTCGACGACAATGCTGGGACGTAGCCCGATGCAAGGAGCCGTGGAACGCGATTGCACCGTAATCCGCTACCGTCGACGAGCCCACGAACGGCCATAACCCGCCGGCGGTTTGGTGCCGCTACCGCGTGCCGCCGCGCAGCAGGAGGCTGAGGTAACGTCGTAGCGTCTCATGCGCTGCGAGATCCTCCTCCCAGGCCAGCAGTTCTCCGCTCGTCCCAAAGGGCGATTCGTAGCAGGTCAGGAGGGTATGTAAGCGCACCAGGTCCTCGCGGCGGAAGGCGGCAATGATGATTTCCTCGCACTCCGGCACCATGTGGCACGAGTTGGCAAGACTCCTATTTAGAACGCGCGTGTCATTTGGCACGAGATGGCAAGTACATGGCACCTGGTCTGTCAGGTCCGATCGAGCACGTACCGCGAACGTGTCCTACTCGCACTCGAGCGGACGATGACGCCGGCGCAACTGCAGGGCATGATCAAGACGATCAGCCGGCCACACGTTACGCGTTCCTTACGCGAACTCCAGCAGCTGCAGCTCGTTCGACTGCTCAACCCGGACACGCCGCGCTACCACCTCTACGAGCGCACCACGCACGGCAACGAGATTGCGCAAGCCATCAGAAAGCTGCAACGCTAGGCAGGACGGCGCCCGGCCGTGCCGCCCAATGGTGGTAGCGCGGCAGGTTCACCAGACCGTGCCCCACTCGCCGCAACCGCACGCGCACACCCAGACCGGCCAGTCGATGCCGTCCTCGCGGTCGGTCGTGAGGATGCGCGGAAGGCCGTGGTTGCGTCGCGTGGTGCCGCCCCACGTTGCGCCGCAAACCGTGCAGTAGGCAACGTCTTGGCCGTCCTCCCATCGCTGGCCGACGCTGTGCTCATGGAAGTGATCCTGCAGGCGAATGATAAGGACGAGGTGCTCATCGGTGACAGGTGCGCCGGCGATCTTCGCATCGATGAGGCGCGCCAGGACGTCGTCGAGCAGCGCAAACTCGGTCGGGGTGAGCTTCATATGCTCACCCCGCAGGTGACGCAGAGGCTCTGTTCTTCGCCATCGGCACGCGTGATCGTGCCGACGAGGTGCTCGTGGTCATCGTCGTCGGGCAGCTCGCGCCAGGGTGGTCGGTACGAGGGCGGCAAGCGGTCCCGCGGTGGCGTGACGACGTAAGGAGAGGAGCCGGTTGGCTCCTCCTCACCGACGACCTGTTTGAGGTAGTCAATCCATTCGCTGGCCTGCGCGCGCGTGAAGCTCGCGATCTGCAGATGCGGCATGCCCGCGTCGTGCGCTCGCGCCGCGAGATGGCGTAGGTACGCCTGTTGGCGCTCGGTCGGTGTGCTCGGTACGTCGGTTTCGTTCATGGGTGTTCCTCCGAAAGAGCTGCGGTTGCTCTTCGAGCGCTTCCCCTCGTGCGCATCCCACACACGAACCTGTACGCCCAGCACCGCATGGTGCAGCGTCACGTCGAAGCAATCACTCCTCGCGGTGGCGGCAGGTCAGTGATCGTGCGGTGCGCACCAGCAGTGGAGAGAGCAACCAGCAGAAGGAGGACACCCTGGCGAAGTGGACGTCCGAGCGGCGGCGCTACGGATTCATGACGTTCACACGCATGCGCTCCGCGATGCGGCAAGGCAAGGAAAAATCCCTTTTCGGTCCCTCCATATGGGAGAACGCTTGAGGTTTGCCCGCGGGCATCGTCGCCTGAAACGGGCGTGTGAAAGGGGGCTATTCGAGATGCTCTACTATGCGATGGGAGACGCGCTCATCGAGCACGATGAGCTCGTTGAGAGATCCGCGGACGGCGACTTGCGGCGGTTCGCCGACGCTCTACGCACCGGTGCCGAGCACGCATTGACGTTTAGCACCGGAACCGCCAAACCGACGAATCTCCTGACCGGACCGCCGCAAGTCGGACCGGAGCGCGCTGACCGCACCGCGTTCACGCCGATCGGCCTTGGTTCGCCACTCACGATCGAACTCCGGCACGTCTACACCGGCAAGGAGCCGCGCGCCTCGTTCTTTCAGAAGACCAAAAGCATGGTTGTGACATCGGCGATGAAGGGCTTCACAACCTATGCGAGCGCACCACGTGCGGTCAACATGCTCGAACCAGCGATCGGGCCACACAGCAACATCCGCGACGCGAGTGCGACGTCCCCAGGAACACCGCTCGTCTTTTACGTGCCCGCGATGACACAAGCGGCGACGACACTTACGATCGAGGTGATGTTCGACAACTTTCCCGAGCAAGTCTTCAGCACCATCGGCAACGCGTTCCAGAGCGCCGCCGGCATTCCGATTTTTGCAAGTGCTAGCGTCTACTTTCTTGCCGCAGGAATGATCACCAAGCTCGTCGGTACCGCCGGCCACGGCCTCTTCGACGGGCATACCGGGTTTCGGACGACGGACACGATCACCTTTGCACGGCCCGGTGCAGTGATACGACAGGCTGACTACCGTCTCCTGACACAGACAACCTTCGATGCGGCCACGCTGAGGAAGTACCAACTCAACAATGATGGCGTTCTCGTCGATGCACAAGGAAACGCGTACGCTGGCGATGAACCCTACGTCGTGATCAGCCTCGACGGCCAGCAGCGCCGCGAGTACGAAGGTTTCCAGCCAACGGCAGCGAGTGCCGCCTTGCTCGACCAATTCTTCACAATGAAAGATGGCACCGAACACACGACCCAAACGCTCCTTGACGCCATGAGAATCTATAGCGACTGGAAGTACCGCAAAGACGCTGACAGCCTCAAAGAAGATCTTGCGAAAACAACCGCGGGGACACCTGAATACGTTCGACTCGAACAACGGCTCAACGCACTGCGAGCGAACATCATCAATAAGGAATTACAGCCCGTCGGCTAAAAGGTGTTGAGCGCACCACAGGCTAACGGGTAACGCGACTCCAAGAGGCGACGATGGACTGGGAGGGACAACGGAATGTTACTGCAACCAGGAAGCATGATCGGGCACTTCTCCATTGACGCCCTCATCGACGAAGGCAACGTGCTCAACGTATATCGGGCCTTCGATACGAAGCGCCATCGGCAAGTCGCCATTGAGATCCCCAACGAACGCGCCGGGGATCCCAAACGCTTCCTGTACGAAGCCAAACGCGTCGCGAATGTCAAGCACCCGAATATCATCGAGATCTTTGAAGTCAATGCAGTGAAGGGTATTCCGTACATCGTCGCCGAACTCGTCGCCGGCACGAACCTCGATCAGCATCTTATGCAGCATCGCGACAATACGGCGCAGGCAATGCACCTTATCGCGCAGATCGCGGACGGCCTGCAGGCCGCCCACGAGCACGCCATCGTCCATCGCGATCTGAAACCGACGAACATCCTTGTAACGGACTTGCATCAGGTAAAGATCGTTGACTTTGGCATGCCATCGACGAAAGGTGAGCCGCCTGATTGGTCGCTGCACTATCAAGCGCCTGAGGAACGTCACGTCGGCCCGATTACCGCCGCCGCCGACATCTTCTCGCTCGGCCTTGTTGCGTACGAAGTCCTCACCGGTACGAAACCGTCGCGAGCGCACAGAGACGCAATTGCCCACGAAGAACTGCCCGGCGTTCCGAACGACGTGAAGCCCCTCATCGCGCAAATGCTCGCGATCGACCCCCGTGAACGGCCGACAGCGATTGAGGCGTCACGGGCGTTTCACCGCCTCGGCACCCTTCCGCATGTGCGGACACTGCGCTCGACGGAAGCAGTTCAGGTCCAATGTCCCGACCTTCAGGCCTACCGCGCGGCATTAGCGCACGCAACCGCCGAGCGCCTCAACGTCACGGTCGCAAGCGACCGACGATGGTTTTTTAGCGTTGATGTCGTCTCTGACGCCGACCGGCAACACCTTGACACACTGAAACGCCAGTATGGCGCTGAACTCGTCGAAGACTACCAGTACGACCGGGACTACGACGTGTTCGACGGTGCGGCCGTACTCCCGGATGACGCTGCGGCAGCAACACTCAATGACGTTCTGCAGCAGATCAAGGCACGCGACGCGTGGCGCATATCCCAAGGTGCTGGTGTTGTTATCGCAATCATCGACACCGGCATCGAAGGAAGCCGGCCCGAATTTCCACCAGCGAGACGCGCAGGCGAATGGCACGCCTTCGGTGAAGATGCGTGGACCGATGACGACGGCCACGGCACGATGTGCGCGACTATTGCCACGGCAAACACCGCCGAATTTACCGGTGTTGCACCCAATGCGCGAATCATTTCATGCAAAGTGAACTACAGAGACAGCCAGCTCGCACTCGCGTACGACTACCTCACCGATCTCGCAGAAGGGGGCATGACAATCGTTGCCAGCAACAGCTGGGGCACAAAAACCGGCACGCCACCCGAACGGGAACGGAGGGCGCAGTTCCCACGAGCCCTCCAGCGAGCGCTGGATGCGGGTGTCATTGTCGTGTGCTCCGCTGGCAACTACCACGACCTCGTCACCGGAGCGACCGAGTGCGGTCCAACATCGATTTGGCTGCACAAGAGCCGCGCTGATGTCCTAACGGTGGGAACCTGCAAGCTCAACGGCGCCATGTGGGCCTACTCTAGTCGAGGACCTGGCCAGGACTTTGGGCAGCCGAACACGAGCAGCAAGCCCGACGTTACCGCGCCAACACCCGAGAACGGCCGCATCCTCTACGGTAAACACGCGAGAACACTCCGCGATGGATGGGGCACGAGCGGCGCGGCGCCGCAAGTCGCTGGTCTGGCGGCGCTTATCTTGGCGAAGTCGCCCGGCATTCCCCGTGCAGCACTCTTCGACGCGATTCGAGACAGTGCCGATCGGCTCCCCTCGAAGCCGCACTGCTGCGGTGCTGGCATGATCAACTGCGGTAATGCCGTCCGAAGGGTTTAAGTAGCGTACAATCAGGCCCAAGAGCGATGTCCTACCAAATCCTCACGACCACCGACGCAGCCTACGAGCAGACGATGCGATATCTCCAAGAGCGATATCCTGCAGCGTTGCGCGTCGCATCACGGCGCCGCCACATGCTGGGCGTGGACGACCTCACCACAGAAGCAATGCGGGAGTTAGAGGCGATGGGGGCTGAAATCGTCGATGACATCGAGTATGCGATGGAAGCTGGCGTGCGCCGCTAGGCCATCGCGTGGCATTCGTTCGACGAGGGCACGAATAGCGACCTTTTCGTCGTTCGTTCGTGACTGATCTGCCCGGCCCCGATAACGCCAGCCATGGAGTAGCCGTCGTCCTCGCGAGAGCCGCCACGCTTTGGAGATCGTGAACCGTCCCTCCAAAGGAACGCGCTTCCACGCGTAGGTAGGGAAAAACCGTTCTCGTGTCCCTCCTCTAATAGCAACAGGTCCGAACAAACAATCTGGGAGGGCATCACATGCGTCACGCTGTGCTCCTCGTCATCCTCGCCGCCACGCTGCCCGTGGCTGGCGCAGAGTTCACGCCCAAGTGCGATGCCGTCCCGCTTGCGTTGCCGCATGCGACGGCGTTTGCGCGGCTGTCGGGTGTTGACACCGGCGACTGCGGCGTGACGGGCAAGCCTGAGAACAATGCGCATAAGCTGCAGAACACCGCGAAGAACAACCTGTGCGCCGATGGCGACCGCACTGAGGTGACGGACGTGACGTTCGTCGCGCTGCAGGAGGCGACGGCGTCGATCACCGACGTACCCGCGTCACGCAAGAAGCTCCGCACCGCACCACAACGAACGGTGATGACGTGGGCGAGGGGACCCTGGTCATGATGACCGGCTGGCTGCTGCGCGCCAAGGGCACGAGCCCGGAGAGCGTGAACTGCGGCGCCTCAGACGCCGAGCACACGGACATCCACCTCGCGATCAGCCAAGACCCGACCGAGACGAACGAGTGCTTCAGCAACACCGCGGAAATGATCCCGCACTACCGACCAGCAGCGTGGACGCCCAGCGCCTTCCACTTCCTCGCCAAGCTCAAGCCCAAGAAGACAAACGGCACCATCGAGTACACGGATTACGACACGGACAGTAGGCCGCCTGTGCGCGTCACCGGCCAGCTCTTCTTCGACGGAAGCCACAAGGTCTGCAACGGCGGCACCTCACTCAAGGGCGAGCCCGCGCGCTTCTCCAACTGGGAGATCCACCCCGTGTACAACATCGAAGTCTGCACCGCAGCAAACACGGACGAGTGCGACGTGGACAACGACGACATCTGGGAGAACTTCACGACCTGGAACGACCACCACTGAAGAAACATCGGAACCCGTCCGTCTCATCAAGCCAGGAGCACGCCAATGCTCATCGAACAGGGCACCAAACTCAAATACCTCCTCGTCGGTCAACGCCTGAGCACCATGCATGTTCTTGCACCACCGAACACAGCGTTGCAGGCGGTCGCCTCGGTCGATCCTGACGCAGCAGCCACCCTCGAGCTTTCTCCGGAATACGTGAAAGTCGTGAAGCAGGTGCTTGTCCAACGCGACTATGAGCGACCATTCTTCATCACCATCCCGCCGCTCGTCGAGCAACCAAAGCAAGCTCTGAAGTTCACCGAGCGGGTAACGGTGGGAGCCGATGACGCAACGATTGTGGGCGATGGGCTCGCTGACATCACCGAGGTGAGCGCGCTAAACCAGAAACTCCCCTTCGACCTTGCCGCAGACGGCAAGACACTCAAGGTGAGGGGACTCGTCGTAAACGGCGTCACGAGCACGGCGCGCACCGTGGACTGCACCTTACGCACCGCAAACAGCAAGACCACGATTCAGCTGGAGGTCGTGACGAGCAAGGTGGAGTCCGTAGCAAAGTAGTAATCGCGTTAATACCCGTCGTTGCGGAGGCACCAAAATGGCCACGACACCTATAGGAGTCCTCAACCATCCGACGGTTTTTGGCTGGCTCGCCCTCCTGACGGCGTACCTCATCTGCCGATTCGGGTCTGGGTCGTGGAACCCGACGGTGCTGTGGCGGGGTGCCGACGGCAAGCCCAGCACGTCGAAGTTCCAACTCGTGCTGTGGAACGCTGTCATCCTCTATGTCTACGCCACGATCGCTGCGCTCTACCTGCTGCGTAATGTTGCCATCCGTCCTGATACCGCCTGCACGTTGCCCAAGAATGTCTGGATCGTCCTTGGCCTGAGCGGCGCGACTGCCATCGGCGCAAAAGCGATCACGGTGAGCAATGTGAACGCAGGACTGCTCACGAAGCCTGATGACGGCCCTGGCGGTCTTGTCACGAGCGACGTCGGTAGCACCGAGCTGACGAAAGTGCAGCTCATGACGTGGACGTTCATTGCCGTAGCAATCTACCTCTGGCAATTCGCAAACATGCTCCCAAACCTCCGATTAACGACCTCCCCGAGCTGCCAAGTACCAGACATCGATCTAACGCTCATGATCCTCATGGGACTCAGCCAAGGCACGTACCTCGGCAAGAAGCTCGTGAGCGTCAACACCGCCCGCATCACGAGCATCACGCCCACGACCGGGATCAGTGGCGCGACGATCACCCTCGGCGGCGC
>Ga0105245_10000232_pt1 | contig 53204 bp, 50 predicted proteins | sample KBSM54metaG_FD_81523 | JGI IMG/M metagenome (GOLD analysis project Ga0105245, IMG submission 81523) | Miscanthus rhizosphere microbial communities from Kellogg Biological Station, Michigan, USA - KBS M5-4 metaG | ecosystem: Host-associated > Plants > Roots > Rhizosphere > Soil | place...
ATCGCGTCGGCGAACGCCCGTGCAAAGCGCGACGGGATGTAGGGGTCGCGCATCCCCCAGGCGACGAGCGTCGGCACCGGGGCAGGGCGCGGCGACCGATAGCCGGCCGGGGCATAGGGCGAAGGGGAGTCGAGGTTGTCCATAACGTCTCAAACTGCGGGCGGCGCCGAAGCTGCCATAATGGTGCTATAGGATATCCGATCGACTCGTGAAAGGACGATCACACCACGCCCCACAACCATCGGGGGACTGATCATGGCTCCCTCTAGCCGGCCGGCTTGGTACCGAGGATCTTGGTCCCTGTCATCAATTGCGGGTCGCCCGGCAACGGCGCGGTGCCGGCCGGAAAGCCATTGGCCTGGAAAATGAACGCCTCGATATCGGCCACGGTCTTGCCGCCGAGGCTGCCCGGGTCGCTCGCCGGCATGGTGTCGTGAATGCGGGCGAACAGATCGCCGGTGGTCGTGCCATTCCAGTTGTTGAGGAACACGCCTCCGCTGAGCGGCGGTGCCGAATCGCCGCCAGTCAGTGTCGGCCCGTGGCAGGCGGCGCAATTCGTCGCATAGGCGGCCTTGCCGCGATCCGCCTGCTCAGCGGTATAGGCACCGCTCCAGACGCTGCTGCCCGCACTCTGCGCGCGGGTGGCGACCGCAGCCGTCATCGCGAGCAGGCCGGTCGCGGCCAGCAAGGCGGTCCGGCCCCCTGTGTTCTTCCACGAAACTCGTGTGTTCTTCCAGGAAATACGCATACTCAGCTCTCCTTGGGCAATTTGAACGCGACCAGCTCGCCACTATAGTTGCCGCCGCCAATGGCGACGACAATATATTGGCGGCCACGCAGCATATAGGTCATCGGCGAGCCGCTTTGCGGCGCCGGGATATAGACCGCGCCCTTCTCCTCGCCGGTCGCCTTGTCATAGGCGCGCAGCATCGCGCCACGCACCCCCTGCGCATTGGTGAAGAAGCCGGACTCGCCGCAGATCACCAGCGTCTTGGTGCAGAGCGGGCCGAGATTGCCCTCCCGACCGGTGCGGGGAATCTTGAGGCCCTTCAGCGCCGGGTGGTTGCGGATATTGTCGGGCGTCTCGCCATGCGCGATCTGCCAGGCGATGTCGCCCTTGGTCAGGTCTATCGCGGTGATGCGGCCATAGGGTGGCTTGACCAGCGGCAGGCCCTGGACGGTGAGCGGCCCGAGGCGTGGCCCCTTGGGGGCGCCCGGCGGCGGCGGTGGCGGCGGGCGGAAGCCGGCATTCTCGTTCACGGCGCCCATCGCGTGCTGCGCCTGGGGCGGGATGCCGGCCATGCCATGGACATAGGCGAAGTCGGAGACATTCTTGTCGGTGTTCGGCACGATCCCGACGAGCTGGATCACGGTCTTGGAATAGACATAGACCTTGCACGTCTCGGGATCATAGCAGCCGCCCGGCCAGTTGGTTCCGCCCTGGACGCCCGGGGCGATCAAAGTGCCGAACGGGCCGCCGACCTTGCTCAGCGTGGGCGGCGTGTAGAGCGGGCCGGTGACATAATTCTTGACCAGATCGAGCGCCTGGGCATGCAGTTCGGGCGTGAAGTCGATCAGGTCGTCCGTGGTCACGCCCTGGCGGTCATAAGCGGGTGGCTTGGTCGGGAAGGGCTGGGTCGGCGAATACCATTCGCCGGGCACGTCCCCCGCCGCGACCTTGCGCTCGACGATCGGCCAGATCGGCTTCCCCGTCTCGCGGTTGAGCACATAGAGGAACGCCTGCTTGCTCGGTTGCGCGAGCGCCTTCACCATCTTGCCGTCATGCGGGATGTCGCACAGGATCGGCGCACAGGGGATGTCGCGATCCCACAGGCCGTGATGCACGAACTGATAATGCCATTTGCGCTGGCCGGTCATGATGTCGACCGCGACCAGCGATTCGCCGAACAGCGCCGGGCCGTGGCGATACAGGCCCATCTCGTCGCCGGTCGGCAGCTCTACCGGCAGATAGACGAGGCCGAGCTCCTCATCGGCCGACATCTGCGCCCACACGCCGGCATTGCCGGCCTGATCGGCATTGCCGTCGAGCCAGGTGTCGTAACCGAACTCGCCCTTTTTCGGGATGGTGTGGAAGGTCCACAGCCGCTTGCCGGTCTTGACGTCGAAGCCGCGGACATAGCCCTTGGTATTGAACCGGGTCGTCGGCACGTCGCCCGCCGTGTGGGAAGCGCCGACAACGATGACGTTCTTCACCACCAGCGGCGTCGCGTGGAGCCCGACATCGGCGGTCAGCGGGTCGAGCTCCTGGTCGAAATCGGTCTTGAGGTCGATCACGCCCTTGTCGCCGAAATCGGGATCGGGAATGCCGGTCGCGGCATCGAGCGAGACCAGCCGGTAGCCGGTGGTGACGAACAGGACGCGCTCGATGGCCCCGTCGGTCCAGTAGGAGCAGCCATGGCCGGAGAGCTGGCGCGGCGAGTTGGCGGCGCGCTGGCCCTCGTCCATGCGATACATCCACAGCATCTCGCCGGTGGCCGCGTCGAGCGCGACGCAGTCGCGCCGTGCGCCCGCGGTCAGGAAGAGCCGGCCCTTGACGAGCAAAGGTGTCGCTTCGAACTGATATTCCTTGCGATTGCCGAGTGCGTCGGTCTTGAAGCGCCAGGCGACTTCGAGATTGTTGAAATTGGCGGCGTTGATCTGATCGAGCGGGGCGTAGCGGGTATTCGCCTGGTCAGCGGCGTAGTGGCGCCATTCCGTATCGACCTTGGGGTCGTGCGGCGGGATCGGTGGTGGCGTCCAGCCGGGCGCGCGCTGAGCGAAACCCGCTCTGGCCAGCAACAGCGTTGCTCCAGTGCTCAACAACAGGCTTCGTCTGGAAAGGCTCGGCATTCAACGCTCCGTATGGAAAAAACGGCAGGGCGGCACGGTGGTGGCGCCCTGCCGAGGTATCCCGACCGGGAGGGGCGGGAGGGGGGAAAGTCTAGCGTCGGTAGAGCGGCATCTCCCCGGTCACTTTGAGGTGGATGCGGTACACGCTGGTCGACGCGGTGATGTAGAGGTCGCGGTAGTCGGGGCCGCCAAAGCCGATATTGGCCGCGACCTCGGGCAGCTTGATCAGGCCCAGCACCTTGCCCTGCGGCGTGATGATGCGGATGCCGCCCGGGCCTGTGGTCCAGACATTGCCCTTCATGTCGACCTTGAGCCCGTCCGGCCCGCCGCGGCCCATGCCGTGATCATAAGTGAAGAAGACGCGCGGGTTGGAGAGCTTGCCGCCGGGGCCGACGTCATAGGCGCGGGTGAACATCTCCGGGCCATAGCTGTTGACGTAGAAGGTCTTGCCGTCAGGCGAGAAGCCAAGGCCGTTGGGCAGCTTCAGGTCAGTGACCATCGGCGTGAGCTTGCCGCCCGCATAGCGATAGACTGCCGCGAAAGGCTGTTCGAGCGGCGGCGAAGGATCCATGTTCATCGGCCCGAAGGGCGGATCGGTGAACCACAGCGCACCGTCCTTTGCGAAGACGAGATCGTTCGGGCTGTTGATCTTCTTGCCGTTATACGTGCTCAGGAACGGCTTGATGTTGAGCTTCGCGTCGAGGCGAGAGAGGTTGCGGCCGCCCTGCTGCGCATAGATGATCGTACCGTCCTTGTCGGTGACCATTGCGTTCGGTCCAACCGTCTTTCCGGGCTTCGGGTTGGGATAGCCGCCGGCATGCGCGACCAGCAATTCGACCTTGCCGCCGGGCGTGACCGCACGGATCTCCTCGCCGCCGACATCGGAGAACCAGAGCCGGCCCTGCCGCCACATCGGCCCCTCGACGAATTTGAAGCCGGTCGCGACCTTTTCGATTCCCGTGCCGGGCGCGATCAGGGCGTCGAGGCCGGGATCGAGGCGCTCGATCTCTGCGCCCGCCGGGGCGGGCGCCTGTTGCGCGGGCGCAGCGGCGGCCAGCGTCAGCGCGCTCCCCAGTGCGAGCGCGAGTGTCAGCTTCATTCTCATGATCTCCCCCTTCCTCTTCATTTCGCCGCCGGCTTTGCCTCTGCCGGGAAATTCTGGGCGAGATAGCCGATCACGACACTCGACTCGTCCGGCGACAGATCCGCGCCGCGATCAACCATCAGCTGGACGGTCGCGGCCCAGTCGTCCGGGCTGCGATGCTGGCTGAAGACAGTCGCCGTCGTGTGGCAGGCGCTGCACTTCGCGTTGATGATCGCAAGGCCGGGGCCCGCCGGCGGCGCGGGCATGGCGGTCGCCGGCGGGGTGGCCGGCGCCGTCTGAGCCTCGAGCCCACGGGTTGCCACCACGGCGAAGGACATCGCCATCACGCCGATCGCAAGTTTAGGTGTGGTCAGCATATCGAACCAATACTCCAGCTGGTCGCTCTCGCCTCATTTAGGCAGCGCAAAGGCGAGCACTTCATCGCTCGATACGGGCGAACTGTTGAATCCGCCGGTATCGACCGCCGCGACATATTGGCGGCCGCTCTTGCCCCGATAGGTCATGGTGGCACCATAGATCGCGGCGGGCAGCGGCGCCGTCCACAGCAGTTTGCCGGTGCGCGTATCGAAGGCGCGCAGCTTGTTCTCGTCAGTGCTGCCGAAGAAAGCGACACCGGATGCCGTCGCGATCGGCGCGCCCGAGCTCAGCCGGCCGGTATCGCGCTTGCCCTCGGGCAGGCTGTCGGTGGTGCCGAGCGGCCGCCGCCAGGCGATGGTGCCCTTGCTGACATCGATCGCCATCAGTTCGCCCCAGGGCGGCGGACCGCAAGGCGTGCGCGTCTCGCGGTCCATATAATAGACATAGCCTCGTGCCAGATCCCAGGAGCCATTGGCCTGTTTGGCGAGCTGTTGCGGGCTCGCCAGCGAATTGACGTTGACGATATAGAGCCCGCGCTGAGGATCGAAGGCGCCGCCGCCATAATCGATCCCGCCGAGGCTGCTGGGGAAGGACGCGACAGCTGAATCGGCGCGAAGCGGCTGGAACATCTTGCTCGAGACGATGTGGAGATCGTCCGCCATCTTCTGGCAGCGCTGCTTCAACTCGGGCGTGATCGCCGCCATGTCCGCCATGTCGAACGACAGCCGGGTGAGCGGCGGCGGTGCGGACGGCATCGGCTGGGTCGGCGATGGCTGTTCGCCGGGAATATCGGTGTCGGTCGGGACCGGCACTTCCTTCACGTCGAAGATCGGCTTGCCCGTGACGCGGTCGAGGATGAACATGATCGCCATCTTGCTCATCACCGCGATCGCCGGGATCGTACGGCCGTTCTTCTTCACGTCGATCAGCGTCGCTGCGGGCAGGTCGACATCCCAGATATCATGATGGACGACCTGGAAATGCCAGAGATACTTGCCCGTCTTCGCATCCACCGCGACGATCGAATTGCCGAACAGATTGTCGCCTTTGCGATCGCCGCCCCAGCGATCGAACGCCGGCGCGGCGATCGGCAGATAGGCAATGCCGCGCTTCTCATCGACGACGATCTGGGTCCAGACATTGACGCCGGAGCGGTTTTTCCAGCTGTCGCCCTCCCAGGTTTCGTGCCCGACTTCGCCAGGCTGTGGCACCGTGTGGAAGGTCCAGACGAGCGCGCCGGTGCGCGCATCCCAGGCACGGACATCGCCCCTGGCGCCGAGCGACGGCGATTCCTGCACGCGCGATCCGGTGAGGATCAGGTCGCCATAAATCGCAGGCGGGCCCGACATGCCATATTGCGACAGCGGATTGCCGTTCATCACCTCGGGCGTCTTCATGTTGACGATGCCGTCGGTGCCGAAGGTCGGGACCGGCGTGCCGGTCGCCGCGTCGAGCGCGATCAGCCTGCCGCTACGCGTGCCGAACACGATCTCGGGCTTCGCGCCCCTGGTGCCCGGCCAATATTGCACGCCGCGGGTCGACGCCTGGTCGCGCGCGGGCATCTGATATGTCCAGATCTCCTTGCCGGTATCGGCATCCAGCGCGACGACCTTGCCGTAGGGCGAGGGGAAATACATCACGCCGTTGATGACGATCGGCGTCGCCTGCGACGAGGAGAAGCCGGTCAGCCGAAAGCCCGGCGGCAGCCCGGGCGGCAAAGGCGGCGGTACATAGCCCGCCGGCCGCATATGATAGGTCCAGGCGACCTGGAGCTTGTCCACATTTTCCGGCGTGATCTGCTTGAGCGTCGAATAGCGCGTCGCGCCCTGATCATTGCCATAGCTCGGCCAGTCGCTGTCTGCCGGCCCAGCGGCCTGGGCGGAAGCGGCGATGGCGGCACTTGCGAGGAATAAGGCGCGCTTCAACGTGCGGCCCTCGGGCGGGGCGCGGAGGCGGCCACGAACGCGGCTTTGGAAGCAAGGTCGCGAGCGACGCCTATGATGATCATGTCGAGCGGTACCGATCCAGTGGAATGAATCGACCGCGATTGGCCGACATCGACGGGGATAACATCCCCGGTGTGAATGGCGGCTGTCTCGGATCCGACCGCCACCTCGCCATCGCCTGACAGGACGAGATAGACTTCGCTCATATCCGGCATTGTCCGCGCACCGACCGAGGCGCCCGCCGGGATGCGCATATGATCGACATAAGACCAGGTCGTCGCGAACACCGAAGGGTCGAGCGTCCGGCGGAAGAGGACGGTACCGGTGCCGCCGTCCATTGCCTGGACCGGCTTCAGAAGGGCGGGGTCGAAGCGCGCCGAGATGAATTGGGGGATCGGGTCGAGCGGTACGCCGACGCGCGGATCGTCGAGGTTGAAGGCATCATAGATTTTGGTCAGGCCGACATTGATGTTGACCCATTGCAACGGCTTGTCGGTGGCGTTGTAGATGGCATGGGCATGGCCCAGCCGATCAGGCACCGCGGCGGGGCCCTTGAGCGTCGAGGTGCGGCCATCGATGGTGAACTGCGCCTCGCCATCGAGGATGACGAACATCTCCTCGCAATTGTTATGGAAATGCTCGCCGATGCCGCTGTGCGGGGCGATCACGCCGCGATGGACGAACAGCAGGTTCGTGCTGAGCGCGTCGGTGCCGAAGATCTGGCCGAACGCCATCGATCCCGCGCCTGCATGGACCGCCTCGAGGCGGTGGAACTTCGTGGGATCGGTATGTCCGATCCGCTGCGCCAGCGGTTTCGTCTGAATTTCGTTGGACTGTACGGAAGGCGCCGCCTTGCCGTGCGCCGCAGCCGCTAAACAGAGCATCGGCGCGATCGCCGTGCACGTGAGTCGGTGCTTTCTCAAACCATCTCCCCTAAGTCTCTACACCGAGCAACGACTGTCCGCCGCTGCCCGTTGTTCTTTGTTTCGACCAATGCTAGCAGGGCACGATATCATATACAATATGATCCTGTGGCTATTGGCGGCAGGACGAATGGCGGCGAGGGGAAGGCTGATGATGGCGACAGCGACGGCAAATGGGAAGCCTGTGGAACGGGCCACGCGGGTGCGGGTCCTGTTGATTTTGATGCTCTTTCTGCTGAGCGCGGTCGCGTTTCTCGATCGTACCAACATCTCGGTCGCGGGCGTGCAGATGCGGCAGGAATATGGAATCGACCAGATCCATCTCGGCTGGGTCTTCAGCGCGTTTCTGATCGGCTATGCGGTGTGCCAGGTTCCGGCCGGCTGGCTTGCCTGGCGGTTCGGGCCGCGCCGCGTTCTCACGGTCGCTCTTATCTGGTGGGGCATATTGTGCGTCCTCACCGCTCTGGTCTCACCGCAGGGAGCGCATGCCTTGCTGCTGCTGATCCTGGTTCGATTCGCGCTCGGTGCCGGCGAATCGGTGATGTATCCAGCGGGCAACCAGCTCATCTCCCGCTGGATTCCGGTGCAGGAGCGCGGCAAGGCCAATGGCTGGATCTTTGCAGGCGTGGGTGCCGGCTCGACGCTCAGCCCGCCGCTGATCACCGCGATCATCGCCGCCGATGGCTGGCGCGCCGCCTTCTATGCGTGCGCCGGGATCGGCCTGGTTGCCGGTCTCGCCTGGTTCCTGCTCGCCCGCGACACGCCCGAAGAGCATAAGGATGTGTCGCCCGCCGAGCTCGCCCATATTCATGCCGGGCTCGTCGCGCCGGGTGCGCCGCGTGCCGCCCTCCCTTGGGGCGCGATCCTGTCCAGCGGCAATGTCTGGGCCCTGTTCTTCAGCTATTTCGCCTTTGGCTATGTCGCGTGGATCTTCTTCAGCTGGTTCTTCATCTATCTGGCGGAGGCACGGCACGTCGATCTGAAGGCCAGCGCCTTTTACAGCATGTTGCCGCCGCTGATGATGATGCTCGGCTGCCTGTCGGGCGGCTGGATCAGCGACCGGGTGACGGCGGCGCGCGGCCTGTATCTTGGCCGATCAGGCCTCGCCATGCTGTCCTTCGCGCTGACCGCCATCTTCGTGGTGCTCGGATCGATGGCGCAGAGCACCGGGCTTGCGGTGATCGTGCTGGCAGGCGGGGCCGGCGCACTGTATCTGTCGCAAAGCTCCTTCTGGTCGGTCAGCGCCGATATCGCCGGGCCGCATACCGGCGTGGTTGCCGGTTTCATGAATATGGGCTGCCAGATCGGAGGCGCGCTGACCTCGTCGCTGACGCCCTGGATCGCGGCCCAATATGGCTGGATGGCCGCGTTCGGCGTCGCCGGCGCGCTGGCGGTCGCCGGTGGGCTGATCTGGGCGCTGGTCGATCCGAACCGGCCGCTCGTGCCGGGCGTCGCGCAGGATGCCGACACGATCGAGGCGATGGCCTGACTCTGTAACGAACAAGGAATCATCAATGACGACGCTACCGCTCTCGGGAATCCGGGTGCTCGATATCTCCCAGGTCATGGCCGGGCCGTTCGCATGCATGCTCCTCGGCGACATGGGCGCCGATGTGATCAAGATCGAGCCGCCCCGGCTCGGCGATTCGACGCGACATTCGATGGGCTTCCGCTTGAAAGGGGAGGACAGCCCCGGCTTCCTCGCGCTCAACCGCAACAAGCGCAGCATCACGCTCGATCTCAAGGACGAGGCCGATCGCGAGATACTCTACGCCCTGGTCAAGACCGCCGACGTGCTGGTCGAGAATGCCCGGCCCGGCGTCTCCACCCGCCTCGGCATGGACTATGAAACGCTCAGCGCGATCAACCCGCGGCTGGTCTATGCCAGCATCTCGGGCTTCGGCCAGACCGGCCCCTGGGCGCAGCGCCCGGGCTTCGACCTGATTGCGCAGGCGATGTCGGGCGTCCTCAGCTCGAACGGCTTCCCCGGCATGGAACCCGCCAAGAATTCGATAGCGGTCGCCGATCTCGGTGCCGGCCTGTTTTCGGTTTACGGCATCCTCAGCGCGATCATCGGGCGCGAGAAGACCGGCAAGGGCCAATATGTCGATGCCTCGCTGCTCGAAGCGGCGATGGGCCTGTCGATCTGGGAGACGACGGAGCTCTGGGGCACCGGCAAATCGCCGCAGCCGATCGGCTCCGCCAACCGCATGTCGGCGCCCTATCAGGCGGTCATGGCCTCGGACGGCTGGTTCGTGATCGGGGCAGCCAATCAGGGTCTGTGGCTGACCTTCCTCAAGGTGCTCGGCCGCGAGGAGCTGCAGGAAGACCCGCGCTACAACAGCAACGCGTTGCGCGTGGCAAATCGCCTGGCGCTGATCGACGATCTGGCGCCGACCTTCCTCACCCGCACCAGCCAGGCATGGATCGAGGCGTTGCTCGCTGCCGGGGTACCGGCCGCGCCGATCCTCGATTATGAGGAGGCGGTGACAAGCGAACAGGCGGCGGCACGCAATATGGTCATGGATGTGGCACACCCGGTCGAAGGCAGCTTCAAGGCGCTCGGTTTCCCGGTGAAGATGAGCGACACGCCGCAGCAGGTCCGCTTCCCGCCGCCCCTGATCAACGAGCATGGCGACGAAATTCGCCGCGAGCTGGCCGAAAAGGGGCTTTTGCCCGCCGCCCGGGCAGCCGCGGAATGAACGGGCGGGTAATCCTGGAGCGCGATGGCGCGGTCGCGCGGGTGCGGTTCGATAATGTCGCCGCGCATAATGCGCTCACGCACCGGATGTGGGTCGATCTCCATGATATCTGCGTCGGCCTTGCTGCGGACCCGGGCGTGCGGGTCGTCACCTTCCGCGGCACGGGCGGCAAGGCATTCATCTCGGGCACCGACATCACCGGCTTTATCGATGTCAGGACCGGCTCCGATGGCATCGCCTATGAGAGGGAGATCGACGTCTTCATGGGCGCGGTCGACAGGATCCCCGCGACGACGATAGCAATTGTCGAGGGCTGGGCAGTTGGCGGCGGCATCAATATCGCGTCGGCCTGTGATTTCCGCGTCGCGACGCCGAACGCGAAGTTCGGTTCGCCGATCGGCCGCACCATCGGCAACTGCCTGTCGAGCAGCAGCTATGCGCGCGTCGGCGGCGCGGTCGGCATACAGATCGCCAAGCGCATGGTGCTGCTCGGCGAGATCATCCCCGCGCAGGAATTGCTCGACAGTGGTTTCCTCTACAGGATCGCCGAGCCCGAACAGCTCGACGCGGTGGTCGACGCTCTGGAACGGCGCGCGGCGGAGAACGCGCCGCTCACCACGCGGACGACCAAGGAGGCGATCCGACGCATGACCCTGGAGGGCCTGCCCGACATGCAGGACCTGATCGAGAGGGTCTATGGCAGCAAGGACTTCCGCCGGGGCGTGCAGGAATTCCTCGCCAAGACGAAGAAAACCCCGATCTGGTCGGGGGATTGATCGCCTTTCTCCCCAAGCAGGCTTGGGGAGAAAGCAAAACGGCCGCCCCTTTTCGGGAGCGGCCGCCTTGCGACCCGAAGAGCCTTACCAGCTTACCGCGATATATTTGGCCTCGGTATATTCATGCAGCCCGTGGTGCGAGCCCTCACGGCCCAGCCCGCTCTGCTTGACCCCGCCGAACGGCGCTGCCGCGTCCGACACCAGCCCCCGATTGAGCGCGACCATGCCGGCCTCGATCCGCTCCGAGATCGCCAGGCCCTTTTTCAGGTCGCCGGTGAAGACATAGGCGGCAAGACCGAACTCGGTTGCGTTGGCCAGGCGGATCGCCTCGTCGATATCGTCGAACGGCATGATCGGCGCCACCGGCCCGAACACCTCCGTCGAGAGGAGCGCCGAATCCGGGTGGATGTCGGCAATCACCGTCGGCGGGTAGAAATAGCCGTCGCCATGCGGAGTCTTGCCGCCAAGCAGGACGCGTGCGCCCTTTGCCTTGGCATCCTCGACCAGCATCTCGATCTTTTCGATCGCCTCTGGGTTGATCATCGCCCCGCATTCAGTCGCCGCGTCATAGCCCGGGCCGACCTTCAGCGCGCCCATCCGCTCGACCAGCTTCGCCGTGAACGCCTCATAGATGCCGCGCTGGACATAAAAGCGGTTGGCCGCGGTGCACGCCTCGCCGGCGTTACGCATCTTGGCGACCATTGCCCCCTCGATCGCGGCATCGAGATCGGCATCGTCGAGCACGAGGAACGGTGCGTTGCCGCCAAGCTCCATGGAGGCGCTGAGCACGGTGTCGGCGCATTGGCGCAGCAGGATGCGGCCGACCTCGGTCGAACCGGTGAAGCTCAGCTTCCGCACGCGCGGATCGTGCAGGATCGCATTGCATACGCCTGACGCATCGCTGGTGTTGATCACATTGACAGCGCCCGCCGGGACGCCCGCCTCGAGCATGATCTGCGCGATCGCGAGCGCGGTCAGCGGAGTCTCGGTCGCTGGCTTGAGGATGACGGTGCAGCCCGCCGCCAGCGCGGGGGCCATCTTGCGCGTCGCCATCGCCGCCGGGAAATTCCACGGTGTGATCAGCAGCGACACGCCGATCGGCTGATATTGCACCATGATACGGTTGGCGCCCGCCGGCGAGATCGACAGCTCGCCATTGATGCGCACCGCTTCCTCGGCATACCAGCGGAAGAATTCAGCCGCATAACCCACCTCGCCGCGTGCGTCGGGCAGGGACTTGCCATTTTCCAGGCTGATCAGCTGGGCCAGCCATTCGGCATTGGCCATCATCCGTTCCCAGCATTTCATCAGGATCTCGGCGCGCTTGCGCGGCGCGGTCGCCGCCCAGGCCGGGCCGGCGTCATGGGCCGCCGCGACACAGGCCAGGCCGTCCTCGACTGTGCCGTCGGCAATCGTGGTCAGCACGCCACCGGTCGACGGATTGACCACCTCGATCCGCTTGCGAGCCTCGCCGAGCCAGGCCTTTCCGATCAGCAGGTCGGTCGGGATGTCGAACGGCGCTTCATGATCACCGGCGGCGGGGGCGGCGTAACTGTTCAGGGCTTCCATCATACTGCCTTTTGGAGGTTCAAATTCACGCCCTCGAGCAGGCGCTTCCGATCACCCGCAAAGGCGGCGGCGGTGATGCGCCGCATCGCATCGAGATCGAGCGGTCGGGGATTGTTCTTGATCAAACGCGCGGCGAGCAAGGAATTCTCCGCGACGAATTCCTGCTGATCCTCGGCCAGGCCGAGTTGCTCGAGCGATTTGGGAATGCCGACCGAGGCGAACAGCGCTGCAATGCCGTCGATGAAAAGTTGCGACAGCTCGTCCTCACTGCTCTCCGGGGTGCCGAGGCCCACGACCCGGGCGAGCTCGGCAAAGGCGGGCGCACAGGCAGGCCGGTTGAACTGCATGACGAAAGGCAGGAGCGTCGCGACACCATCGCCATGCGCGGTGTGGGTCAGGTTGCCCACCGGATATTGCAGCGCGTGCGCGGCGGCGGTGCCGGCGGTGCCGAAGGCGCAGCCCGCCGCCAGCGCGCCGAGCATCAGCTCCTCGCGCGCTGCGACATTGCCGCCATTGTCATAGGCCTCTTTCAGGCTGGTCCAGATACTCTTCACCGCGAGCCGGGCGAAATGGTCCGACAGCGCATTCTTGCCGACGAACACATGTTGCTGGGTCAGCATCGCGTCGATCGGCCGGGCGAGCGTGGTGAAGGCCTCCACCGCGTGCGTCATCGCATCAGCGCCCGAGCAGGCGGTCAGGCGTGGTGGGCAGGTGATGGTCAGCTCGGGGTCGCAGATCGCGGCTACCGGGATGAGATACGGGCTGGCGATGCCGATCTTTACGCCGCGCGCATTGTCCGAGACGACGGCGACCGGCGTGACCTCTGATCCGGTACCGGCTGTGGTCGGCACCGCGACCAGGGGCATGACCGGGCCCGGCACCTGGAACTCGCCATAATAATCGCTGACCGCGCCGCCATGCGCGAGCAGCACCGCAACCACCTTGGACAGGTCCATGCAGCTGCCCCCGCCGATGCCGAGCACGACATCCGGCGCAAAATCGCGCACCTGATCGATGCATTCGACGATCGACTCGATCGGCAGATCGGGCTGGGTCTGGTCATACACCTGGGTTTCGACCCCGGCTGCGGCGAGATCGGCAAGCATCATGGCGAAGGCCGGATCGGCGCTCAGCCGGGCATCGGTGCAGATCAGCGCGCGCTTGCCGAGCGGCGCCGTCACGGCGCCGATGGCGCGGCGCTGGCCGGCGCCGAAAAGAACTGAACGGGGAAGGCGCGTGGCGCCGAAAATGGTCATTGAATCTCTGCCAAAGGTGCGGGTGAAAGGGTGCGGGGTAGAAGGATGATCATTTCTTCGCTGCCGATTGTTTCAGGAAGGCGATGACATTTGCCCGGTCCTGCGGGTTCGGCAGGCCGGCAAAGGTCATGCGGGTGCCCGGGACAATCTGTCGCGGCGCGGCGAGGAATCGCGTAAGGGTTTTCTCGTTCCAGACCAGCTTCGAGGCCGTCATCGCGGGCGAATAGCTGAAGCCGGGCACCCTGGCCGCGGGCCGGCCGACCACGCCGCGAAGATTGGGGCCGACGCCACTCCGCCCCGAAGAATCCGTGCTGTGGCAGGCAATGCATTTCTTGAACACCGCCCCGCCCGCGACCGGATCGGCAGGCGCCGCCCAGAGTGCCCCCGGCCCGACCATCAGGCCGAGAATTGCCAATCCCAAATATTTCAGGCGGAAATATTTCAGGTCGATCCGCGAGATACTGCAACGCATGATGTCCCTCTTGTTCATTCGACTGCCGGCTCGGCCGTGTAGAGTCGCCGCGATGCGTCGACGGTGAGGCAGAGCAGCGCGGCGGCGAGCGCGAGGCCCGCGATAATCCCGAACGCCGCACCCCAGCTGTAGGATTTCACGACATAGGGGGTCGCGACCACCGCGAGTGAGGCGCCGAGATTGCCGAGCGTGTTCATCACCGCCGAGGCCGAGCCGGCGAACTCGCCGCCGACATCAAGCGTCACTGCCCAGGACACCCCGACCGTGAGTTCGAGCGCGAACACGCCGAGGCAGAACCAGGCGATGCTGATCATCGGATCGGCGGCAATCGCGGCCAGCGTGACCGCCACGCTCGACAGGCCGAAGCCGAACACCGAGACGATCCGGCGCGCGAATTTCACATTGCCGGTGCGCTTGAGGATGAGGTCCGAAGTCAGCCCGCCCGAGATGTCGCCGATCAGGCCGGCGATCAGCGGCAGGCTCGCATAGAATCCCATCTGGGCGAGATCGAAGCCCCGTGCCGCGCTCAGATATTTGGGGAACCAGCTGAGAAACACGCCGATGTCATAGCCATAGCAGAAATACATGGCCGAGAGCAGCCAGGTCTGCGGGTTCGAAAGGATCTGGCCCCAGGGCACGGTACGCTTGCCCTTGGCGAAATGGCCAAGCGCCGCCGTGATCATGTTCCGCTCCCCCTCATTGGTGAGCGGGTGCTCGAGCGGCGTGTTGCGATAGAAGCGGTACCAGCACAGCGCCCAGATCACACCGACCACAGCGAAGATCAGGAAGGGCGCGCGCCAGCTATAGGCGGCGATCAGCGCGACGACCATGATCGGGGTCACCGCGCCGCCAAAGCGCGAGCCGGCATGTGTGGCGCCCTGCGCCAGACCGCGTTCGGACGGCAGCATCCAGCGCGACAATGCGCGGTTGGCGATCGGGAATGCCCCCGCCTCGCCCATGCCGATCAGGAACAGGCAGATCGCCATCGACGTGGCGCCCCAGGTGAAGGAGGTGAGCGCAGTGAAGGTCGACCACCAGACGACCACCGCCGCCATCGCCAGCCGCGGGCCGACCCTGTCGCCGAACCAGCCGCCCGGAATCTGGAACAGCGCGTAAGCGATCTGGTAGCAGAACAGCACCCAGCCCATCGTGATCGTGGAGAAGCCGAACTCCTTCTCGATCGACGGCACCGAGGCCGAGAGCAGCACCCGGTCCATATAGGTAATGAAATAGGCCGCGATGACGAAGCCGAGCACCATATAGCGCACGCGCGTCGGGCGCGGGCTATCGCCCGAGACCAGTGCCGAGAGAGGAACAGGCGAAAGGCTCACCGTGACGCAGCCGCGCAGGCCTCGGCGGGCCGGCCGGTGCAGGTCTGCCAGATCGTCGGCACTGCCTCGCCATTCAGAAACACCATCGCGATCGACCGGGTGTTGCGGATGTCGCGGGTCGGATCCTTGTCGAGCACCAGCAGGTCAGCCGCCTTGCTCGCCTGGATCGTACCGACATTGGTCGCCCCCATGAACCGGGCGTTGCCGCCGGTCGCCGCGGTCAGTGCCTGGAGCGGGGTGACGCCGGCCTTGACCATCAGCTCCAGTTCCCAATGCGCGAAATAGCCGGGGAAGCGAGCGCTCGGGCCGCTGTCGGTACCCATGCCATAGGGGATGCCGGCCTTTGCCTCGCGCGCGAAATTCTCCATCGCGGTCTTCAGGACGCCCGGATATTTGGGAAAGTTCGGGCCCGAAGCGAGCCGCTTGCGCCGTGCCGGATCCCTGAGCTGCGCGATCGTCGCAGGCGTCACGCCGCGCGTGAAGAAGGGATCGTCGACGAACGGCAACAGATCATAGGTGAAGCTCGCCTCGCGGCTGAGCGTCGCCGCGATCTGCCACACGCCCCTCGCCTTCATCTCGCCGAGCAGCTTTGCGTCCATCGGCGCGTCGCGAACCTCATGGCCAAGGCCATTCACGCCCTCGCGGGTCAGTTCGCGGGCATTGTCGACGTAAAAGACATGCGCGATCGCCTTCTTGCCATGCTTGTGCGCTTCGTCGATCACGGCGGCGCTGATCGCCGGAGGCATCCGCTCGGGCAGGCTTCCGAACTCGTCATCGACCCACAGCTTGATGAAGTCGGCGCCCTTCGCAACCTCGCGGTCGACCATCGCACGCGCCTCCGCGGGCGTTGCGACCTGCGCATCCAGCCCGGCCACGCCGCCATAGGAGCCCTTGAAGACGACACCGCGCCCGGCGGTCCAGACCCGCGCCCGGCCGGCCGGGTTGGCGCGGATATCGCGGACAATGTCGTGGATCTCGTCCTTGTCGGTGCCGAGCACCTGGACGCTGGTAATGCCGTAAGCCGCATAGAGATGGAGCTGCCGCTCGACATTCTCGCGCGTATAATATTTGAGATCCTGGGTGATCCCGTCGACCAGGCCGAGATGGACATGGCTGTCGATCAGCCCCGGCATCACGAACTTGCCGGCGAGATTGCGGATTTTCACCCCTTTAGGCGCCTTCAGCCGCGCCGCCGGCCCGACCCAGACGATCCGCCCGTCGCGGATGATCAGGGCCGAATCCCGCACGGGCGCCCGGCCCGTGCCGTCGATCAGCGTGAAGTGCGACAGCGCCAATGTCTTCGCGAACGCGGGCGCCGATAGAAACGCACTGCCCGCGAGCAATCCCGTCAGCGCGATCTTTCCAATCCTGCCCATTACAACCACTCCGCTTTCATGGGCGTCGAACGCCCGTGCTCTGCTCTTATTAGCGCAAACATGCCAGCGCCTTGCCGCTGAGTCATCGGCTCGTCATGGACGGGTCGATCATTGAATCGCGAAGGGTTTGGGGTGTCGGTCGCGCTGCGCGCGTTCCCGATACGGCACCGGTCGCCGGGGCCGGTTGCGAAAGCTCGCCGGGCGGAGGAGCCCGCGGCCGTGTCATCCGTATTAGGGCGAATATTTGGGCGGGGATCGAACCCAATATGCGTCGGCTCCCGCTCGCTGATCGCCATGATTGTCGTGTTCCGTTCGATGGTAAAAAGGCCCGCCCGCCCCGGTGAGGGGGCGGGCGGAGGCAGGGGAAGCTAGAATTTGGCGCGCAGGCCGACCGACGTGACGCGCCCGAGCGGGTTCGACACGAAGCCGTTATAGCCAAACGCACCGCCGATGATGCCGGCGGTGTTGCCGCTGTAGAAAGGCGGGTTGGTATTGAAGATGTTCTTCACGTCCACATAGAACTGCCAGCCATTGAACATGCCCTCGCTCTTCATCGTGTACTGAACGTGCAGGTCGAAATTATTATCCGCCTTCACATGGTCACCACCGCCGCTCGGATTGCCGGCTGAATCCACCGTGACTGGCGCGACCGTGGTGTTGATCCAGTTACGGTAGCCGCCGACATGGTTCCAGAACAGGTCGGCCGAGAAGCCGCCGAGCTCCCAGCCGAGCTGGGCCCGGTTCTTGAACTGGATCGACGGGAAGGTGGTGTTGTAGCCCGAGGTGTTGAGGATGCTGAACTCGCTACCGCCACCGAAATTCTGCTTGAACTTGGTGAAGTAGGTGAACGCCGTCCCGATCGTGAAGGTCCCCATGCTGCCGATCGTGCTGCGATAATTCACGCTGGCATCGATGCCCTCCACGGTCAGGTTGAGCGCGTTGCGCGTGCTCTGATCGAGGAGGAAATAGACCTGCGCCGGCACCGCGCCGGAGATGGTCGCGCCATTGGCGATGTTCGCGAAGGTATCGATCTGCGCCTGAGTGCAGGTGGTCGGGCACAGCGTCAGCAGGTTACGCAATCCCGCCGAGTTCACGATGGCGGTAGGGCTTGGCGAGCTCACCCCGCCGACGAACTTGTTGTGGAACCACGTCACGGCACCCACGAACCCCGGCAGGAAGCGTGGGGCAAGGTCGAGACCGAAGGAGTAGCTTTCGCCGGTCATCGGGACTTCGTGGGTGAAGCCGCCGCCGAGCTGGCGCCGGAGACCCTGGTTGGCCGCGAGGCCGATCGTGCAGGTCGTTGCGTTGCACGAAGCACCCGGGATCGAGGTGACCGTCGGATAGTTCGCGATTGGCACGACAATCGTTCCCGTCGTGCCGACGCTGCCCGAAGCATAGAGATAGCCCTGGGTCGGATCGCCGATCACCGCCAGCGGCGGTCCCACAAAGGAGGTCGCATAGTTGGCACGGAGCTTCACGCCCTCGACAACTTCCCAGTCGGCGGCGAACTTCGGGTTCGAGGTATCGCCGACATCGCTATATTTATCGTAACGGCCCGAGATATCGATTGTGAGCCGGCGGGCCAGCGGGAAGTTCATCTCCGGGGATACCAGGGGGATGACGACTTCGGCATAGGCCGAGTCGATTGTGCGATGGTAGAGATATTGCCGGAAACTCGAGCCGGTCACGGTCGGGCCGGTGCCGTTCGAGCCGTTGATCTTCTGGGTTTGCTGGGCCCCGTAATGCTCGCCGCCAAAGGCCAGCTTTACGTCGCCACCGGGAAGCGAAAAGAGCTTGCCCTGGAAGTCCAGCTTGATCTGGTTGAACATGTTGTAGTTCGTGTTCTGGCTGTCGGCACCGTACAGCGACCGCAGCGTCGCGGCCGAACTGCGGCTGCTGCCGGGTGCGCTCCAGACGTCGAGCGCGTTGGCCGTGGTCAGCGGCAGGTTGAGCGCGATCACATTCTGGCCAGCGACATCGGTGGCCGTGGTGCTGCCGCTGCTCTGGCCCGTCCCGTTGAGCGCGAGCAGGGCGCAGGCGGTGCAGAAGCCGTCGATCGTGTTCAGCGCCGAACGGTTCTTGCCGAAGGCATCGCTGAGTTTGACGCTCCAGCTGCTGGTGATGTCATATTCGGCAACTGCGGTCGCATAGAGCGAGTCTTCCTCCGACTCGCCATAGCCATATTCGCCATCGGGCCTGGTCGCGAGCCAGCTGATCGTTTCCGTAGTCGCATATTGTCCGCCAGCGGGCGCGACGAAGAACGGGTTGGCTTGGCCGGCAACCCCGGTGCCGGGGCCGAACACTTTCGCGTTGTTGATCGTGCCTGGACCGTTCTTCTGATGGGTCTTCTGGTTGTTGTAGTTCATCATCGCGGTGACGCGGAACTTGTCCGAGAACTCGTTATAGACCTTGAACATCGCGTTCGCGCGGTACTGTCCTGACAGCAGCACGGCGTAAACCGAGTTGTTGCAGGGCGCGTTGGCTTCGTTGTTGACGACAGTGCTCGTCGCGCTCGGCGACAGGAAAGTTCCGGACGGCACCGCTCCTTGCGAAACGGCGTTGACCGTGATTGTCGCCGGATCGCAGGCATAGCTGTTGGTGTTGCGGCCGCCGATCGAGCGATAGTCGCCCATGCTCGAGAAGGAGCGATACTTGTTATCCAGCGGCGAGGCGTTGCTGTACTGGCCGGCGACATAGACGCCGCCGGTGTCCCATTTCTTGCCCCAGATGAAGTTGAGGTTGTAATTGTGATAATGGTCGGCAAAGCCGTACTGGCCACTCGCCTCGAGGCCGTCGAAGGTCTTGCGGGTCACGTAATTGACCACGCCGGCGACTGCGTCCGAGCCATAGACTGATGAGGCGCCGTCAGCGAGCACCTCGACGCGCTCGATCGCGCTGACCGGTATGATGTTCGGATCGGTCTGCGCGAACTGGGTACCGCCGCCGGGCAGGCGCAGGCCGTCAACGATCACCAGTGTGGTGTTGGACGATGAACCGGCCAGGCTGTGGATCTGCGGCGAATAATAGGAATAGGCGTTCTCGCCCTGGGCGACCGAGCCCGCTGTCGAGATCGCGGGGACCGTGTTGGTCAGTTCCGACAGGTTGATCGGCGCCGTCTTCTCAATCGTTGCGCGGCCGACCGACACGAGGTTCGAGCCAACCGGCGCGACACCCTTGATGCTCGTGCCGGTGACGATGATATCCTTGGAGTTATCGACTGCGGAACCGTCCGCCAGCGTATCCTGCGGCAGCGTCGTATCTTCGGTTGGCGTGGTCGAAGGCTTGGTCTGCGCGAGAGCGGCGCCTGGAATGAGTGCCATCGCAACCGACAGCGCCATCACTGAACCGCTCAACTTGATTTTGGACGAGAATCGCATCTCGCTCCCCCTTTCAGATTGGTTATCCTCTCGATCTCAGATCCCTCGATTTTTTATTGGATATCATATAGGATCGGAAATCAGGCGCAGGTCTATTATTGCTGTCCGCCCGCGTCAAGCCGTTCCGTTGTGGTCCTTGTTTGGGAGAATGTTCGGGGGACCGCGTGGCGCCCGGGAAAGAGTCCGCTCCCGGGGCCGGATTGATTCAACCCGCTGGCGGAGCGCGGCAGAAGTCGAGCGGGCGATCCCGACTATAGCGAATAAGGTTGGGCCGTGCCCGACCTGCTCTTTCACATTGTCGATGATGCGATTTCGCCGGGCTGGCTGTTTTGCCTGAACGCTGGCTGATACTTGGCTGTTTGCTGGCTGATCCTGGCTGTTTTGCTGGCTGATAACTGGCTGTTATTCGATAACAGCCAGCTTCGGGGTAAGGCCCTGTTATAGCTGGCGAAATTCTGGCGTAATTTCCAACATAACAGCCAGCGAAAATATCTTTGCGATAACAGCCAGCACTGGGCCGCGATCAGCTGTCGACTCAGTGCGCCTCGGCAAGCAGCTCCCGGGCGGTGCCGGTCGTCCAGTCCATCCCGCCGGTCATTCGCCAGACTTCATGACCGGCCGAATCGTACAGGACGCTGGTCGGCAGGCTGGCATTATAGGCGACGCTCAGATTCGCCTTAGGATCGAGATAGGGCTGGAGCCGGGTATAGCCGCCCTTGGCAAAAAAGGACTTCACCTTGGCCGCGCCGTCCAGGTCCTGGCTGACCGCGACGATCGTCATGTCTTTCGCCGCGGCGTCGAGCGTCGGCATCTCACCGACACAGGGGCCGCACCAGGTTGCCCAGAGGTTGAGCAGCACCGGCTTGCCTTTGAACGCTGCGATCGACGTTGCTCTGCCGGCCGGGTCCTGGAAGGGCACCACCGGTGCCGCTTCGCCCTTGTGGCTGCGATCAAGCGTGCCGATCGTGTCGACCGCAACCTTGTCCCCAGGCGCCTTGTCGGCGGGTTGCGCCCCACTGCCGGCCGGCGTGCCGCTATTCTCGATCGGCAGGGTGTTGGCGTTCGCTTGCTCCGGCGGGGAGACTTGCCTATCGCAGCCCGCCAACAGGCCAAGCATCAGGAGCGGCACGATCGTCGAGCGTAAGGACATGGACGCATCCAATGCGATGTGGGGCGGCCGCTTCGCCGAAGGGCCGGCTGCGGTGATGCGCGAGATAAATGCCTCGATCCCGTTCGACAAGCGTCTGTGGCGGCAGGATGTGGCGGGCTCGAAGGCGCATGCCGCGATGCTTGGCGCGCAGGGGATCGTCTCCCCCGACGACGCCGCCGCGATCATCGCCGGGCTCGAGACCGTCTCCGCCGGTTATGCGGCGAACGGCGTCGCCGAGGATCTCGCGCTCGAAGACATTCACATGCAGACCGAGGCGCGGCTCGCCGAGGCGATCGGCCCGGTCGCCGGACGGCTCCACACCGCGCGGTCGCGCAACGACCAGGTCGCGACCGACTTCCGGCTTTGGGTGCGTGATGCGATCGATGCGGGCGATCTGGCGCTTGCCGGTTTTCAGGAGGCGTTGCTCGCCCGCGCCGCTGAGCATGCCGACAGCGTGATGCCCGGCTTCACCCATCTCCAGAGCGCGCAGCCGGTGACGCTCGGCCATCACCTGATGGCCTATTACGAGATGATCGCGCGCGATCGCGGCCGCTTCGCTGATGCGCGGGTGCGGCTCAACCTGTGCCCGCTCGGCTCGGCGGCGCTGGCCGGGACCGGCTTTCCGATCGACCGCGGGATGACTGCCGCCGCGCTCGGTTTCGACGGCCCGACCCGCAACTCGCTCGATGCCGTGTCCGACCGCGATTTCGCGATCGAATATCTGACGGCTGCGGCGCAGTGCGCGCTGCACCTTTCGCGGCTGGCGGAGGAGTTCGTGCTCTGGGCGTCGCAGCCCTTCGGCTTCGTGTCCTTGAGCGATCAATGGTCGACCGGCTCGTCGATCATGCCGCAGAAGCGCAACCCCGACGCGGCCGAGCTGGTGCGCGGTCATTCGGGGCGGATCATCGGTTGCCTGACCGCGCTGATGATCACGATGAAGGGCCTGCCGCTCGCCTATTCGAAGGACATGCAGGACGACAAGCCGCCGGTGTTCGAGGCGCATGACCTGCTCGGCCTCGCGGTGGCGGCGATGACCGGCATGGTCGAAAGCGCGACCTTCCGGACCGATCGCATGCGCGCCGCGGCAGAAGCGGGGTTCGCGACCGCGACCGATCTCGCCGACTGGCTGGTGCGGGTCGCGAACGTGCCGTTCCGCGAGGCGCATCACATCACCGGTCGCGCGGTGAAGCGCGCCGAGGAGCTCGGCGTGGCGCTCGACAAGGTTCCGCTCGCCGACCTCGTATCGATCGATGCGCGGATTGACGAACGCGTCTATGACGTGCTCGGTATCGACGCGTCGGTCGCCAGCCGGATCAGCTTCGGCGGTACCGCCCCGGCGCAGGTGCGGGCAGCGATCGCGGCCGCGCGGGAAGGAAGGCAGCCATGAGGACAGCCATATTGCTGGGCACCGCGCTGTTGCTGTCGGGCTGTGGCGCCTCGAAAGGCCTGGCCCCGCCAAAAGGCCAGGCGCTGCCGCCGGCGCCCTATGGCGCCACGGCGAGGCCAACCCCTGCTGAATTGCTGAAACCGAGCAACCAGGAACGACCCGAGCGCAGCGACGAACTTCTGAAGAGCTCGGAAGATCGGCGCAGCGATGAATTCGACCTCCCGCCACCGAACTGAACCATGGATCATTTTAGTCTCATTGACGGCGCGATGCACGCCGAGGGCGTTCCGCTGGAGCGCATTGCCGATACGGTCGGTACGCCGGTCTATGTCTATTCACGCGCGACGCTCACGCGCCATGCGCGGGTCTTCCGCGAGGGCCTGGCCGGGGTCGAGCGCGCGCATTTCGCTTATGCGATCAAGGCCAATCCCAATCTCGCGGTGCTGCGCGTCCTCGCGGATGCGGGTTACGGCGCTGACGTGGTCTCGGGCGGCGAGCTCGCCCGTGCGCTGGCGGCGGGGATGCGGGCCGAGGACATCGTCTTTTCGGGCGTCGGCAAGACCCGGGGCGAGTTGAAGAAGGCGCTCGATGTCGGCCTCGGCCAGTTCAATCTCGAACTGGAAGAGGAAGGCGTGGCGCTGGCCGGCCTCGCCACCGCCGGCGGGACCCAGGCCAATGCGACCTTGCGGGTCAATCCCGATGTCGATGCCGGCACGCACGCCAAGATCTCGACCGGCAAGCGCGAGAACAAGTTCGGCGTACCGATCGACCAGGCACTGGCAATCTATGGCCGGCTTGCCGCGCTGCCGGGCCTCGCGATGCGCGGGATCGCGATCCATATCGGCAGCCAGCTGTTCGACCTTGCCCCGCTCGAAGCCGCCTATCGCCGGATTGGCGAGCTGGTCGCCGAACTGCGCGCCGCCGGCCATGTCATCGAGCGGGTCGATCTCGGTGGCGGGCTCGGCGTTCCCTACAAGGCAGGCGACAATCCGCCGAGCCCCGCCGAATATGGCGCAATGGTCGCGCGCGTGACCAGGGGGTGGGACGTCACCTTGATGTTCGAGCCCGGCCGGGTGATCGCCGGCAATGCCGGCGTGCTGCTGACCCGGGTGATTTGGGTCAAGCCCGGCGTCGTCCATCCCTATGTGATTGTCGATGCGGCGATGAACGATCTCGCCCGTCCGGCCCTGTACGATGCCTGGCATGATTTCGCAGCCGTCCGCCCGACCGGTGAACGGATGATCGCGAATATCGCTGGCCCGGTCTGCGAGAGCGGCGACACCTTCGCGATGGCGCGCGATATCGACGCGGTCGTGTCGGGCGACCTCGCCGTGTTCCGCACCGCCGGCGCTTATGGCGCGACGATGGCGAGCACCTATAACAGCCGCGCGCTGGTGCCCGAGGTGATGGTGGACGGCGAGAAATATGCGGTGGTCGCCGATCGCATCGAACCCGAGACGATCATCGCCGCCGAACGCCTCCCGGAGTGGTTGACCGCGTGACTCTTCACAGCCTGCCGCTGTTCGTGCGGCTGGCTGGCCGGCCGGTGATCCTGCTGGGCGAGGGCGATGCGGCCGATGCGAAGCGGCGGTTGCTGGAGCGCGCCGGTGCGGTGATCGGCGATGAGGGCGCCGATGCGGCGCTTGCGATCGTGGCGATATCGGACGAGCGGACGGCGGCTGAGGCAGTCGCGCGGTTAAAGGCTCGCGGCGTGCTGGTGAACGCGGTTGACCGGCCCGATTGGTGCGATTTCACCCTGCCCGCGATCATTGACCGCGATCCCGTGCTGATCGCGATCGGCACCGGCGGCGCGTCGGCCGGGCTGGCCGCAGCCCTGCGCCAACGGCTGGAAACATTGCTCCCGCACAGCCTCGGTGGCCTGGCGACGGCCCTGGATCAGGCGCGCGCTGCGATTCGCGCGCGGCTGCCAGCGGTCGATGATCGCCGCCGCGCGCTCGGTGCTGCGCTTGCCCCGGGTGGTGCGCTAGACCCGATACGGGCCGGCGCCGATGCGGTGCCGGCCTGGCTGGCGGGCGTCGGGGAGGCAGCGAGCACGGTCGTCACGATCCGCCTGAGGTCAGCCGACCCCGACGATCTCACGCTTCGCGAGGCGCGACTGCTCGGGCTGGCTGATCGCATTCATGTGGGCGCCAATGTGCCGGCGGCGATCCTCGATCGTGCCCGCGCGGATGCGGTAAGGATCCCCGGTGCCAGCGCCAGCGCCGAACCGGAGCCGAGCCTCACACTCTATATGGAGATGGCATGAGCGGTTTTGCGTACCGGGTGTCGAACGGCAAAGCGGAGCGGATCCAGATCAAGCAGGCGTTGGCGACTGAGGCCGACCTGATCTGGGTCCATCTGACGACCAACAATGAGCATGCCCAGGCCTGGCTGGCCGAGGAGGCCAAGGCACCCGACTATATCGTCGATGCGCTGACCGCGACCGAGACGCGACCACGCTGCGACGCGCTCGGCGACGGTGCTTTCCTCAACCTGCGCGGCAAATCGAGCGAGGAGGTTACATCGTCCGATCCGCTCGCTTCGGTGCGGATCTGGGCGACCAGGGGGCGGGTGATTTCAGTCACGCGCCGGGCGCTGATCGCAGTCGACGACGTCGTCGAGGCGATCGAGGGTGGCGAAATCCGCGATCCCGGTGACCTGATCGCCGAGTTTGCCACTGCGATCACCACCAATCTCGATCCAGACGTCGCCGATCTCGGCGACACGCTCGACGATTGCGAAGCTGATCTCGACGCCGACAAGGTCTTCGAGTTGCGCCGCAACGTCACCAGGGTCCGCGTCGCCGCGATCGGCTATCGCCGGTTCCTCACGCCGCAGCGCGCAGCGCTCGAAAAGCTCGCGGCGCTGCCCTGTGACTGGCTTCAGGACGATGACCGGGTTCACCTCAATTCAGCCGCCGATCGTGCCGCGCGAATGGCCGAAGAGCTCGAAAGTATCCGCGAGCGGGCGGCGCTGACGCACGAGGCGCTGACCGATCTGCGCGCCGAGCAGATCGATACGCGCTCACTCGTCATCGCGATCGCCGCGATGGTATTCCTGCCGCTGACCTTTCTCACCGGCCTGTACGGAATGAACGTGAAAGGCCTGCCTTATGCCGAGGAACCCTGGGCGTTCGACGCGATCACCGGGGCCTGCATGGCCATCGCGGCCGGAATCGTGATTTATTTCATGCAGAAGCGTTGGTTTCGGCGCTGAGTCGTCTGGCCCAGGCGCTCAGATCCCGTATTGGTGGGGGGCCTTCCGTGAGGCCGTCACGATTTGGCCGGGCTATCCGAAACCATCGCCTGGGCGAGCTGCTCGAGCCACTGTTCTGGTCTGTCCTCGATGATCGCCGACGCTGATTCGAGGACGAAGCTGCCCCTGCCGACACCGGCATCGCCGATCGCGAACACCGTTCCGGGCAGCTTGCCATCAAGCGGCGCGACATCCTCGGGATGGAGCCGCAGCAAGGCCGATTCGCTGCTGTCGGCGAGCCGCTCCGCAGCCAGTTCGATCCGCCGCGCGAGAATGTCGGGCGCAATCAGCCCGGAGGCCAGAAGCCGCACTGCCTGCCGTAATTGCCGCGCGATCTGTTCGCGATCCATCCGGTCCTTGCTGCGCAGCGCCACTGCGAGCTCGATGAGCATCGCCCGCTCGGGGGCGCGCGCTTCGCCGAGCTCGGCGACAGTGGCCGCCATGCCCTCGATACAGGCAGCGGCCTGGGCCATGGCGAGCGACCTGGTGAAGCCGGGTTCGTTCGCGGGCCGCTCGATGCCCGATCCGGCGAAGGTCGCCGGCGCCGGATCGAACGCTCGGTGGAGCGCCTGCCCCACCGCTTTATGACGATCAGTGATATTCGCGCTGAAGTCAGACATCGTCGTCCTCATCGCCGCGCATCGCGGTCGCCTCGCCCCTGGAGAAGGCGTACGCGCTTGACCTGATCGGGCTCGGCCAATTGTCGGATGCAATCACCATGTATTTCGGGCGTGACTCAGCTGCTGACGGATCGACCGTTACCATGAAGTTTCCCCCCGATGCGAGGATGCCCCAAGGATAGTGAACGAGCCGTTAAATACGCCTCTACTCCGAGTAGTTCGGCGCGATAAACTATCCGCAAAGGCAGCGGCGGTCGCCGCTAGCAAGCAAAGGCACGGTCGAATGCCGCCGCACCGCGCTGATCGAAGCGGATCACACGCCCCTCCCCGCGCGAAGCCCAGCCGGCAGTCACGATATGGTCGAGGATTGCCGCCCCGAGCGCGCCGCCGAGATGGCTCTTGCGCTCGCTCCAGTCGAGGCAGAGGCGGCACATAGGTCTGCGCGCGCCGCCAAGCTGGCCGATATCGATGCCGATCGCGGCAAGAATGGCGCGCCCCTCAGCCGTCACCTCGGGCGTTGCACCGCTGGTAATCACGCCACGGTTCTCCAGGTGCTGCATCAGCGCGACGCCGCGCTCGCCGGCGAGATGGTCGTAGCAGATTCGGGCGACGCGGAGCGCGGCGTCCCGCGGCCCGGTCCGGACGCGCGTCGCGCCGGTGCGCTCGGCCAGACCCATGAGATTTTCGATCACCTCCGCGACATCCGGCCCGGAGACCTGGAAATAGCGATGCCGCCCCTGTTTGCGCGCAGTCACCAGCCCGGCCTGGTCGAGCCTGGCGAGATGGCCGCTGGCGGTCGGCAGGCCGACCCCGGCTGCCTCGGCCAGCTCGCTGACCGTCAGCGCGCGACCATCCATGAGCGCAGTCAACATGTTGGCGCGCGCCGGATCTCCGATCAGCGCGGCAATCCCGGCGATGCTGGGACCCTCTTTCATGATGTGGCGTCCATAGTTTGATCATAACCGAACCATTATCGTCGCTCAAGCGGCTATCTCCCGACGTGCCAACAGGAGTGCGCCATGATTACCTGCTTCATCCGCTACGAGATCGACCCCTTCAAGCTCGACGCGTTCGACCAATATGCCCGCAACTGGGGCGAGGCGATTCCGCGCTGCGGCGCCGATCTGATCGGCTATTTCGCGCCACATGAAGGGTCGGCGACCACCGCCTACGGCGTCTATTCGATCGCTGATCTCGCTGCGTACGAGGCCTATCGCGCCCGATTGCGCGCCGATCCGCTTGGCCGCGAGAATTACGAGTTCGCAAAGCGCGAGCAGTTCATCCGCCGCGAGGATCGCATCTTCCTGCGGCTGGCGTCGAAGCCATGATTGCCGTGATCTTCGAAGTGCAGCCGGCTGAGGACCAGCGGGCGCGGTATCTCGAGCTCGCGGCCGCGCTTCGCCCCGACCTCGATCTGATTGACGGTTTCGTCTCGATCGAGCGTTTCGAGAGCCTGAGCGAACCGGGGAAGATCCTGTCCCTGTCCTTCTTCCGTGACGAGGCGGCGGTCGCGGCGTGGCGCGACCGGCCATCGCACCGGGCTAGCCAGGCGCTTGGACGCGGCGGCGTGTTCGATGCTTATCGGCTACGAATCGCCGACGTGCTGCGCGACTATGGCATGAACGACCGTGACGAAGCGCCGGCCGACAGTCGCGCGGTGTTCGCACCCGCTTCATCCGCGCCACCTCAAGGATCGCCAGCGAGCCGGTTGGAAAGCGGGAAGCCGCGCCCTAGTTAGGGCGTGTGAGCAAAGCCGCCGTCACTGCCCGAATCGCCGACGGCGTAGCCTCGATCGCAGCGGCGGACTGGGATGCGTGCGCCGGCACCGCCAATCCGTTCACCAGCCATGGCTTTCTGGCGATCCTCGAGGAATCCGGCAGCGCCGTTGCCGAGACAGGCTGGCAGCCGATCCCGATCGTCATCGATGGCGCCGATAACAGGCCTGCCGCAATCGTGCCCGCTTATGGCAAGAGCCACAGCCAGGGCGAATATGTCTTCGATCATGGCTGGGCCGATGCCTGGGAGCGGGCGGGCGGGCGCTATTACCCAAAGCTCCAGGTCGCAGTGCCCTTCACCCCTGTGCCGGGGCCGCGGCTGTTGCTGCGGGACGGCGCGCTGGCACCGGCGCTGATCGCCGCGATCGAGGCCGTCACCGATCAGCACAAGCTCTCTTCAGCCCATGCGACCTTCGTTGCCCCGGAGCAATTGCCGCTATTCGAATCGGCCGGCTGGCTGATCCGCGCGGGCACGCAATATCATTGGCAGAATGAGGGCTATGGAAGTTTCGAGGATTTCCTCGGCGCACTGGCCAGCCGCAAGCGCAAGGCAATCCGCAAGGAGCGCGCCGGTGCGGTTCAGGGGCTCACAATCCGCCATCTGACCGGGCGCGACATCACCGAGGCGGATTGGGATGCCTTCTGGATCTTCTATCAGGATACCGGCTCGCGCAAATGGGGTCGGCCTTATCTCACCCGTGCCTTTTTCTCGCTGCTCGGGGAACGGATGGCGGACAGGGTTTTGCTCATCCTCGCCGAGCGCGACGGCCGACCGATCGCCGGCGCCCTCAACCTGATCGGGGCCGAAACGCTATATGGCCGCTATTGGGGCTGTGTGGAGGAGGTGCCCTTCCTCCATTTCGAGCTCTGCTATTATCAGGCGATCGACGCCGCAATCGCGCTCGGCCTGAGGACCGTCGAAGCGGGTGCGCAGGGCGAACACAAGCTGGCGCGGGGCTATATTCCGGTGCCGACCTGGTCGGCCCACTATATTCCGGATGCCGGCTTCAGGCGTGCGGTCGCGCAGTTCCTGGCGCGGGAGCGGGAGGCGGTGGCGATGGAGCGGGAATGGCAGGGGGAGATGACGCCTTTCCGCCGTGCGCCTTGAGCCAGCGCGCCCGCATTATTTCCAGATAGCGTATCTCTTCCGGGAAGAGCGGCGCCTCGGGCGGCGTGACTTTGTGGTCGACCCGGAACAACACGCTCGAACCGTCACGCCACACTTCGACCAGACCGGCATTGAGCTTGGGATCATAGGCAGGCGGGCGGATCAGCCAGACATAGTCGAACGCATCGCGGGGGAAGCGCGCCATCGATACGTTCATGCTGCGCCACCACTCGCCCGGGCATTTCCGCTCGGTCACGATCTGAGACGCGTCATGGGCAAAGCCCCGCGCCGCCGCATAGCGCGCCGTCAGCAATTGCGCACCGGCCATCGACCATTGATCATTGGTGTAAGCGAGCTTGCGTTCAAGCGCGATCGCGGGGAGGTGCTCGAGCCGCGTCATGAACCATGCATGGCTGCAGTCGGTGCCGACGAAGCTGACCAGCTTCGCGCCGACCGGCAGATGGTCGAGCGCTTTCAGCTCGCGCTGATAGGATTGGTCATAGATCCAGAAGCTCGCGGTCGTGCCCCCGATCCGGACGAGGAAAAAGAGAAGGCCGAACGCAGCCAGGGTCGCCGCATGGCGGATCGACACGCCCCGGCGCGGGCGCAGCGCGATCACCGCGATTCCGACGACGAATGGCGCGAGCCGCATATCGGCATAGGCCGAGCCGAACACGATCCGCGGCAGCAGAATGAACACAGCCATAAGGAACAGCGCGGAAAGCACGAGGTTGCGCGAATATTCGATGGCGGGATCGCGAAGGCCCTTGAACAGGATCAGGCAGAGCGTCGCAGCTGACGCGATGTCGAACAATGGCCAGCGATCGCACAGGATCTTGGTCATCCACATCACCTTGTGGCGCCAGTCGAACCAGTCCGTCGTCTGCCCGCCGACATGATCACCGCTGCGCCACAACACCATCAGAATGATCGGCAGGGCGAGCGGCAGACAGCCCAGCCCGGCCCGAACCCACGCCTTAAACCAGCGGTGCCCGGCGTCATGCTGGCGGATCATCTCGCCTGAAAAGGCCAGCACGCCGAGCACGCCCCAGCCAAAGGTGTGGCACAGCCAGAGCGCGCAGGAGAGCGGAAGGAAGATCAAAGCCCGCAGGCGGAGCCGGCCGAGGCGGGCGAGCCGCAGCCAGAGCGCAAAGGCATTGAGCGCAATCGCCATCGACAGCGCGAAATTCACGAAGCCGAAGTGGAAAGGGAAGCTGTAGGCGATCGGCAGCGCGAACAAGGCGGTCGGCGGAATCCGGCCATGCACTTCGCGCGCTATCCATAGCAATCCCGATACGGTCAGGGCCGGGATGGTGATGACAATGAGCTTCACGGCCAGCTCGAGCCCGAAGATCTTGGCCAGCGGGATGATCAATATGTCGATCCCGAGATTGCCGATCAGCTGCCAATGGAAATCATACCATTCGGAAAACCAGGGGGTATCGGCGATCCCGAGCTGAACGCGGTACCGGCCCATATGCCCGGGCAGGTCGACCAGGGGCGGGATCGGCGGCCATAGCAGCGGGATGGTTGACACGAGCACCATCGCGATGACGAACCATCGTGTTTGCCACCAGTGCAGCGGCATGGTCGGTTCTGCGGAAGTCATGGGCGGGTTCTGTAGTGCGACGATACCCGCTGCGGCAAGCCGCGCTTTCATCGGGTGACGCGATAGAACCTGAGCGCGGTGCCGTCGAGCGGCACCGGCACGAGCCAATCAGGTGCGCGGCCCTGCTGCAATTGTGTAGCCAGGCTTGCCGGAAAGGTGCTGACAACCTGGATCTCGCCGAAGTCGCCGGGGCAGAAAGCGACATAATCGACCTTCCACTGCCGCGCGACCGTGAGCGCGCCATCGGGCCGCGACAGGAAGAAGCGATACATCGCCATGTTTCCGGCATTGTTGCGGTGATAGCCCGCACCGACGGTCGACAGATGCGTCGCGACGAGAATGTAAGGCGCGAGGGTGTTGCTCGCCATCGTTACCCCGGGCGGAAGGCGATCGACCTGGCGCCAGGTGTCGCCGGCACTGCACATCCCAGGCTGCGACAGACCGCCGATTTGAGGCGTGCCCGGAGTGACCAGGCGCTGGAGCTGCTGGCCGACGCCAGCCCATGCCATGCCTGCACCTGCCAGCCAGGCGATCATGATCGCCGGCGTACGCCAATGGGCTCGCTGCCGAGCCACTATCACCAGACCCGCCAGGATTGGCCCGCTGAGCGGTGCGCCGATATAGGCTCCGCGGATCTGCGAGAGCATGATCAAGGCCGAAACCGTGACGACCGAGGCGACCGGCAATAACGTCATCCGCTCGACACGCCCCCGCGCGATTGCCCATGTCCCCATGAAACAGGCCGAAGCGACGACGCCGCCGACCGACAGGATGCGTTCGACGCGCCAGTGCCAGAACACACCGTTCGCCTCGTCGATAAAGGGGATGAATGCGCGCCGCAGGAAAGGATCGACAGTGCCATAGGGCCCGCTAAGGCAGCTCGGATAGGCAATCGCTGTCACCGCCAGGACAATCGCGCCGAGCAAGGCGCCGGCCGCCAGCCTTGTCCGCCAGTTCGCCAGCTGCGGGGACACCAAGGCGAGCAGGCCGAATGCGGCAGCGGAGAGCAAGGTGCCGGTCGACGAGGCGGGGGTGAAGGCGTCGCAATAGGCCGACGTCCACAAGGTCGGGCGGAGGAACGCCAGGAAAACCGCCGTGGTCAGGCCCAATGCGCCAGCGAAGCCGGCCAGGCGGCCACGCTCGGCATCGCCGCGCCCGATCCAGAAGCTCGACAGGATGGCGATCAGCACCGCGATCTGGGGCGCTGCCTCGAGCCCGACAATCAGGCTGAGCGCCGTCGCCAGCCCCGCGACAATACCCTCGCGGACGTTCGGTACACGCATCAGCGCGAGCACGATGAGCTGGATCAGCACCACCTGCAGCGCATGGTGATCGATCCGGCCGGGCGCGAACACGGTGGTACCCGGATAGGCCAAAGCGGTCAGCACCGCCGCGATCGGCCCTGCCTCGGCGCCCCACAAGCGCCGCCCGATCCGCGCCGAGAGGAACAGGGCAATGGCGAAGAGCAAGGCAGGGTAGGCAAGCACTGCGAAAAGCTCGGCATGGGCCCGCCCGGCAAACGGCGTCGCCCCCATGATCAGCGCGGCGATCCCGACATCGTTGATCCGCGACCAGTGCATCGGCGCGCCTGTGGGCGGCGCCATGCGATATTGCGTCCAGTCGTTGATCCCCTGCCCGCCAAGCCAGTCGCGCACCTGCGCCAACCGCACCATGTCGTCGGTATCGGGCAACAGCAGATGGCTCAGACGCGCCCAGTCGTTGATCGCCCAGCCGATCGTCAGGATAGCCGCCAGCACGACCGCGATCACGAGGTCGGGCGCCCGGCGGCGCATTGCCCCGGGTTGCGGCAGCTTGGCGGCGGCCATGGGCGTTAGCGCGTCAGCACGGCGACGAAATGCAGCCCGCGGTCGAACAACCACGAAAAGGGCCGCGGATAGAGCGACAACCGCGTCGCGAAAGCATTGGTACCAAGCTGGAGTCGCGTCCAGATCTGCTCCCATTCGCGACGCGACAGATAATTATAGGGCAGCCGCACGCCATGCGCCGCGTTGCCCACCCAGTCCATGAAGCGAAGCGTGGGCGCTGCTACGAACCCGTCGCGCAAATGGTCTTTGATCACGATTTGCGGCGCGACCCGCGCGATCTCGGCGAGCACCGCACCGGGATCATCGGTGTGGTGGAGAACGTCGATCACCATTGCCGCGTCGAACGCGTTGTCGCCGAACGGGATATGTGCGCCGTCATAGGCGTGGACGGGGATTGCGGTGTCGGGGCGGACCAGTACGTCGATCCCCTCGATCTTTACGTCAGGCCGCATCTGCATGACGAGCGCGGCCAGTTCACCACTGCCGCAGCCGACGTCGAGCACGCTCGCATCGCGCGGCAGGCGGTCGGCGATCGCCGTGGCGAGCCGTCTGATCCGACGGTTGAACACCAGGGTGCCGTGAATCGAACCGAGCATCATATCTCCCTGGCGCGTCCGAAAGGGATCACGCATAGGCGGAATGCTAGAGAGGGATGGATGAAATTTGGTTAACGAAACCTCGCGCGGGCGGAGCGGTCTGTCAGCAAGGCGGCGGCGTTAGTCAAGTTGGCGTCCCCGGGAGGCAGTATCAGATGGTGGCGACCGTCCTCTTTATCGGCCTGCTCAACCAGCTGCGGCGCTGATCGCCAAGGGTCTCAACTATCGCGGCGTCCGAGCAGCCGCAGCCGAAGCGCGTTGAGCTTGATAAAGCCCGCGGCATCGCGCTGGTCATAGGCGCCCTGATCGTCTTCGAAGGTCACGACCTTTTCCGAATAGAGCGAATTGGGCGATTTGCGGCCGATGACATGGACGCCGCCCTTGTAGAGCTTGAGGCGGACGGTGCCCGAAACCTTGGCCTGGCTATGGTCGATCGCTGCCTGGAGCATCTCGCGCTCGGGCGAGAACCAGAAGCCATTATAGACCAGCTCGGCATAGCGCGGGGCGAGCTCGTCCTTCAAATGCGCGGCGCCGCGATCGAGCGTCAGCTGCTCGATGCCGCGGTGTGCGAGGTGATAGATGGTCCCGCCCGGGGTTTCGTACATGCCGCGCGACTTCATGCCGACGAAGCGGTTCTCGACCAGGTCGAGCCGGCCGATGCCGTGGGCGCGGCCGAGATCGTTGAGCTTCGCGAGCAAAGTCGCAGGCGACATGCCTTCGCCGTTGAGCGCCACACCATCGCCGCGCTCGAAATCAATGGTGATGATCTCGGGCGTGTTCGGCGCGTCCTCGGGATTGACGGTGCGCGAGAACACATAGTCGGGCACTTCCTCCCACGGATCCTCGAGCACTTTGCCCTCGGACGAGGTATGGAGGATGTTGGCGTCGGTCGAGAAAGGCGCCTCGCCGCGCTTGTCCTTCGAGACCGGGATCTGATGCTGTTCGGCGAACTCGATCAGGCGGGTGCGGCTGGTCAGATCCCATTCGCGCCACGGGGCGATCACCTTGATGTCGGGCGCGAGTGCATAATAGCCGAGCTCGAAGCGCACCTGGTCATTGCCCTTGCCGGTCGCGCCGTGGCTGACGGCATCTGCATTGACGAGCTTCGCGATCTCGATCTGGCGCTTGGCGATCAGCGGCCGCGCGATCGAGGTGCCGAGCAGGTACAGGCCCTCATAAAGCGCATTGGCGCGCATCATCGGGAAGACGTAATTGCCGACGAACTCCTCGCGCAAATCGTCGATGAAGATGTGCTCCGGCTTCACGCCCGCCTGCTCGGCCTTGCGCCGCGCGGGCTCGAGCTCTTCGCCCTGGCCGAGATCGGCGGTGAAGGTCACCACCTCGCATTGATAGGTCTGCTGAAGCCATTTCAGGATCACACTCGTGTCCAGCCCGCCGGAGTAAGCGAGGACAACTCGGTTGATCTTGTCGGTCATGAAAAAGGCTCCGGCAGGAAGGAAAGGCGGTGGCGCTCTAAGTCGCGAGCGTTGGTTCCGCAACCTCGATGGTCCTCAGCAGCCCCGGCAAATAGGCGCCGAGAGCGGCAGCGCGATAGAGATAGCTCATCATCAACGCCCACCAGATGCCGCTTGACCCGAATGGCCGAAGCAGGAGATCGGTTGCGATATACAGCGCGCTCGCCACAATCGCTGCGTTGCGCAGCGCCCGGCCGCGCGTCGCGCCGATGAAGATGCCGTCGAGCAGCCAGGCCGGAACCCCAATCGCCGGAATGATCGCGGCGAAGGGAAGCAGCGCCATTGCCTGGGCGCGAACGCCCGGGTTGCGGGCGAAAAACGCGATCAGCGGGGCGCCCGCGACGAAGAACAACAGGGCGAAACCGATTCCCGCCAGCAGCGAGAATTCGCCCGTCAGCCGGATCGCGCGCGTCACCGCCGGCCTCGACCGCGCGCCGATCGCCTGGCCGACGCGCGATTCGGCGGTGAAGGCGAAGCCGTCGAGGACGAAGGCGGAGACGCTGACGAACTGCATCAGCACATGGTTGGCGGCAAGCGCGGTCGCGCCGAGCCGGGCGCCGACATTGGTGAACCAGACGAACAGCAGGAGCAGCGCGATGGTGCGGACCATGATGTCGGCATTGACCGCGAACACCCGCTTCAGCGCTCCGTTCCCGAACAGGGCCGGCGAGAGCATCCGCTTCCAGGTGATCCCGTGCCCGACAATCACCAGACCAACCGCGAGCGAAATCCATTCGGCGCAGGCCGTGCCCAGCCCGACGCCCCGCGCGCCCATCTGGAAATGCCAGACGAACAGCAGATCGAGCGCGATATTGAAGAGGTTCATCACGATCTGCAGCCCGAGTGCGGCGCGTGTGCGGCCGAGGCCGAGCAGCCAGCCATTGATCGCGAAGATGGAAAGGCTGGCCGGCGCGCCGAAAAAGCGGGCGCTGACATAGCCGCGCGCCGCATCGTCCATCGCGCCGCTGCCCGCGAGCGTGTGCAGGGCGAGCGGGATCAGCAGGATTTGCAGCGCGAACAGGATCGCGCCCAACAAAGCTCCGGCGACCAGCCCGCGCAGCAGCATCGCCTCGACTTCGGGCGCGTCGCCCGCGCCCTCGGCCTGCGCGGTCATGCCCGTCATCCCCATGCGCAGGAAGCCGAAGGTCCAGAAGACGAGGTTGATGACGGTGGTGCCCAGCGCCACGCCGGCCAGCGCGGCGGCATCTCCAGTTCGGCCGATGATCGCGGTATCGACCAGCCCGACCAGCGGCACCGTCGTCTGGCCGAGCATGATCGGCCAGGCCTGGGCAAAGATCGCGCGGCGGGTGAGGGTGGCGGTCATGCGCCCCGATAGGCGGCGGCGTGGCGGAGCGCTACTCTGTGCCTCGCGCGACTCAGGGGACGGAGCATGGCGGAGAACAAGACGAAAGCGACTGACGCCAGCGTCGACAGTTTTCTGGCGAAGGTCGAGCCCGGGCAGCGCCGTGAAGACGGCCGGGTGCTGCGCGACATGATGGAGCGCATCACCGGCGAGGCGGCGAAAATGTGGGGACCGTCGATCATCGGCTTCGGCACCCTCCATTATCGCTACGAAAGCGGGCGCGAGGGGGACATCTGCCGGATCGGCTTTTCACCTCGTAAGCCGCAGCTCGTCTTCTATCTCGCCGCCAGCCTGCCCGGCCGTGACGCACTGCTTGCGCAGCTCGGCAAACACTCGACCGGCAAGAGGTGTGTCTACATCAAGACACTGGCCGATGTGAATCAAGCCGTGCTTGAACGGCTGATCGCCGAATCCTGGGCCTGGAAGGCCTAAGCGACGGTCTCCCGCATCGCCCGTTCGCCCTCCAACATATAGTCGCGCGTGATTGGCAAGACGTGGCGGTTCTTGGCGAACTGGAGCTGATAGTTGAGCATGCTGCCAAAGCGGAACGAGGCCGCGGCGCCTGCGAGATAGAAGGTCCACATCCGATAGAAGGACTCGTCATAAAGGGCGACGATGGCATCTCGCGCGGCGACGGTGCGATCATACCAGTGATCGAGCGTATAGGCATAATGGAGCCGCAGCACCTCGACATCGGTGAGGAAGAAGCGAAGCCCTTCATTGGCGCGGACGATCTCGGAGAGCGCCGGGTTGTAACCGCCGGGGAAGATGTACTTCGCGGTCCAGTCGTCGGTGACGCCGGGGCCGCCGGCGCGGCCGATGGTGTGGAGCAGCATCACGCCGTCCTCGGTCAGCAGGTCGCGGCACTGGCGCAGGAAGGTGCGGTAAAAGGGCGGCCCGACATGTTCGAACATGCCGACCGAGACAATGCGGTCGAACTTGCCCGTCACATGGCGATAATCGATCAGTTCGAACTTTACCTTATCGGCGACCCCGGCCTCCTCGGCGCGGCGGCGGGCGACCTTGATCTGCTCCTCGGACAAAGTGACGCCGAGCACCTCGGCGCCGGTCTTCGCGTGGAGATAGAGCGCGAGCCCACCCCAGCCGCAGCCGATATCGAGCACGGTCATGCCGGGCTTCAGCGCCAGCTTGGCGGCGATGTGTGCCTTTTTGTCGGACTGGGCCTGTTCGAGGCTATTGGCCGGATCCGTGAAATAAGCGCAGCTGTACTGACGGTCCGAATCGAGGAAGAGGTCGTAGAGCCGGTCGCTCAGATCATAATGGTGCGCGACATTCTTCTTCGAGCGGCGTGCCATGTTGATGCGGCCCACCCGGCGCGTGACCGCAGCGACCATCCGACGCGGGCGGCTGGCATAAAGGGCGTCGGTGCCGCCCTCCCAGATGTCATTGGCGGTCATCAGCGTGACGAGGCCGCGAATGTCTTCGCCATCGACCGTCATCCGCCCCTGCATATAGGCCTCGCCCGCGCCCAGGCTGGGGTTGCGAACAATGAAGCCGGTCACGCCATGGTCAGTGAAGCGGATCGTGACGTTGGGAAATGCCGGATCAGGCTTCCCGAAGGTCCGGACCGAGCCGTTGGCGTGATGGACGGTGAGCTGGCCGCGCTTGACCCTGGCGGCGAGGAATCGATCGATTAGAGCCATATTGGCGGGAATTAGCGATCAAATCCCGGCATACCAATCGTAATCGACATTATCCTCCCAATAGCCGCCCTTCCCCTTGCCGATTCCGTCGAGCGAGGCGACAGCATTGATCTTCATTATATATTTCGCCTGTTTGTAACCGAGCTGGCGTTCGATCCTGAGACGAATCGGCGCGCCATGGCCGACGCTCAGCTCCGCATCGTTCATTGCCCAGGCGAGGATGGTCTGGGGGTGGAAAGCGTCGACCAGGTCGATCGATTCATAATAGGGCGTGCCGTGGTAGAGATCGGCGCAGGTGAAGACGATGTAGCGCGCCTTGTCGCTGACGCCCGCCGCCTTCAGGATCGTGCCGAGCATCGGCCCGTGCCACTTGCCGATCGCGCTCCAGCCCTCGACGCAATCATGACGGGTGATCTGGGTCCGCGCCGGCAACGCACGGAGCTGCGCCATGGCGATCGAGAGCGGCCTTGCAACCAGGCCGCCCACGCCGAGCCGCCAGTGCGCGAACTTGTCGGCGACCATCGCATTGTAATCGGGGGTGGCTGGATCATGCGTGCCGTTGACGCGGAAGACCGGCGACATCTGATCGGGCCTGAATTCGGGCGCGAGCGCATTGCGGTTCATCAGCGCGCGCTGCAGGCCGAGATTGATCTTGTCGCCCGACAGCAGGATCTTGCGGAAACCCGGATTGGCCGCGACCTTGTCGCAGCCCGAGAGCAGCGCGCTGGCGCCGAGCGTGGCGGAGGTGACGAGGGCGCGGCGGGTGATCAGGCTGGTCACGCATCCTCCTCCGGCACTTTCCAGCGCCCGGTGATCATGGAGCCGACTTCGTTGAGCGGGCCGGCCAGGATCACCAGCACGAGATGGACGATGATGAAACCGGCCAGGCCCGCCGCGGCGATGAAGTGGATGGACCGTGCCGAGGAACGACCGCCAAAGATATCGAGCAGCCAAGGCCATGCCGCATCCATGCCCGGTGACAGGGTTAGGCCAGTCAGGATCATCAGTGGAATCAGGATGAAGATGACGAGGACATAGGAGAGCTTCTGGAAGATGTTGAACGCGGCGGGATTGGCCGGATCATGGAAGCGGAAGGCGAGATGTTCCTTCAGATCGTGCAGCAAGCTGCGTGGCGCGAGTTCGCCGGCCCGCACCCTGAGGTCGCGCTGGAAATGGCGGTTGATCAGGCTTGCGATCATGAAGGCCAGAAGGCCGAAGCCGAGCACCAATGCGAACAACAGATGCCAGCGCCGCGCGAGCGCGAGGTTATAGCCCGTCGGGATCGTCAGCCAGCCCGGCCAGCGCGGGAGGCTCAGCCAGGGATGGTCGAAATTCGCGCCGTAATTGCCCCAATAGAGATGCGGATGCGCGTTGGAGATCGTCAGGCCGCTGCCGATCATGATGAAGATCGTGATGGCGTTGATCCAGTGCCACAGCCGCGTCGCGACGCGGTGACGATAAATCACCGTTCCGCCTTGCGACGGCGCTTTCGCGTCGGGCGGGATGTCCGCAATTGTCGGGGCCGGCTCGTTCATCAATGCGCTCCTGACCACGGCTTATCGCCTTGGGCGCTATTGTTGAACCACAATTGCCCGGAACGATACGGACACGGTACGAAAGCGAGACGCCAGAGCACCGCCCGCCTTGCCGGCGACAGGATCAGCCGAGCGCGGCGAGCTTTTCCTCGGCCTGGCGATCGAGTTCGGCACGGCTCTTCTTCTCCGACGCCGTCTTGAGCTGGCCGCACGCGGCATCGATGTCGCGGCCGCGCGGCGTGCGGACCGGCGCCGAGATGCCGGCCTCGAAGATGATGCTCGAAAAGCTGCGGATCCGCTCGGGCGTCGAACATTCATAGGGCGCGCCCGGCCAGGGGTTGAACGGGATCAGATTGACCTTGGCGGGCAGGCGGTAGTGGCGGATCAGCCGGACCAGCTCATGCGCATCCGCGTCGCTGTCATTCTTGTCGCGGAGCATGACATATTCGAAGGTGATCCGCCGCGCATTGTTCGCGCCGGGATAATCGGCACAGGCCTGGAGCAGTTCCTCGATGCCGTATTTGCGGTTGATCGGGACGATCTCGTCCCGGACTTCCTTGGTGACGGCGTGGAGCGAGACGGCGAGGTTCACGCCGATCTCGGCCCCGGCACGCGCCATCATCGGCACCACGCCCGAGGTGGAGAGGGTGATGCGGCGCTTCGACAGGGCGAGGCCGTCGCCATCCATTACCAACTTCAGCGCATCGCGCACCGCATCGAAATTATAGAGCGGCTCGCCCATGCCCATCATCACGATATTGGTGAGCATGCGGCCCTCGGGCTGGCTCGGCCATTCGCCGAGGCCGTCGCGCGCAAGCATCACCTGGCCGACGATCTCGCCCGCCGTCAGGTTGCGCACCAGCCGCATCGTGCCGGTATGGCAGAAGCGGCAATTGAGCGTGCAGCCGACCTGGCTCGAGACGCAGAGCGTCCCGCGATCCGCATCGGGGATGAAGACCATCTCGTAATCCTGCGCGTCCGGCGAGCGCAGCAGCCATTTGCGGGTGCCGTCAGTCGAGACCTGCGCCTCGATCACCTCGGGGCGGCCGATCACGAAGCGCTCGGCGAACCAGGGGTGCTGGCTCTTCGAGATGTCGGTCATCGCGGTGAATTCGGTGGCGCCGCGATTATACATCCAGTGCCAGAGCTGCTTGGCGCGCAGCTTGGCCTGTTTCGGCTCCATGCCCGCTTCCTCGAGCGCAGCGCGGATCGCCTCGCGGGGCAGGCCGATCAGGTCGATGCGGCCATCGGCGCGCAACGTCGGCGCGCGGGGCACGGGCACGGGATCGATGTGCCCGGGAATGGGCATGGAATGCGTCGGGGTATCAAGCATGGCGGGGCACATAGGCGATTTCTTCGGCTTTTTCTACTGCGCGGCCAAGACGCGCGCTTGTCGCCTGGTCGCGACCAGGGAAATCGTTCGTTGTCCGGCGATGAGAATGAGCGGGAAGAGCATATGCCAATCCGTGATCGCGAGCCTTACGGGCGTTTCGAGCGCGTTTGAATCGAAGGCTGGCATGGCACGGAAATGCCCTCGGTTCTGCCGCTGCATTCAAAATGTCATGAGGGGTAGGAGGGAGTTACTGACATTCCCAACAGATCGCCTCTCACTGAAATTTGTCACAAGATACTGTATTATATAGATAATCTATATGCTATCTTATAATCCAGGGTCAGAACGACGCTGGTGCCGTTCGGTGCGAAACGCGGTGAACCGCGCGCTCTGGTATATTGCGAAAAGCCACCGCAATAATGGCGGGTCGGTTGGAGGGTTTCTCATGCATCGATGGTTGTTCCCTCTGGCCGCTATTCTGCTGCTGACCGCCGCACCCGCGCTGGCCGCTCCTTGCAAGACCCAGGGCGTGGTCGATGCGGCGATCGCTTTCCCCAGAAACGACGCAGGCGACGTCCCGTTCGCTCGATCGATGGTCGCGGTCATGCTGCCGGACATATCCGGCGCCGTGCCAAAGGCTCTGACCTGTATCCGCTCGACGGTGAGCACCGCGCTCGGCGATTATGCTGTCGGCGGCGAAAACGACGATGCCTTTCCTCGCCTGGCGCTGCGGGCCGACGGCAAGGCGGGTCCGGTGGCCTATCTGGCGGCTTCTCGCGACGCTGCCGGGGTCTTCGCCCTCGTGGTTCACGAGGGCTCCCTGACCATCATCAAGCGATTCTATCCCGGAATTCCGACCGACCAGCGCCTGGCCGATGACCTTCGGGCGGCGCTGGCCGACAAGGCGGGAATCATGTCCTTTGACGCTGAACGGAAGATGGTTAGCTATGCGTTCGCTCCGCCCGGCGGCGTGCCGCCGCCGATGGAGTCCGGATCGCGCGCCGACGGAACCAGCGCTGCCGCCGGGCCGCAGATCCTGATCCTGAGCTCGGGCGACCCCCGGTTGCTCGACATGGCTGGGGGCAAGAGACACGCGCCATCGGGCTTTGCGTGCCCCGAGACCTTTGACGGCCTGGCGGTTTTGCTGATGAGCATCGATCCGAGGACCGATTACCTCGCCTGCAGCTATCGGGCCGGGACAGAGCTGCGTTTTCGGAAGGACGACCCGATCCGGTATCAGATCACTCTGATCAAGGCCCCGGGCGAGACGCCTCGCGGTGTTTTCGACCAGCTGACCGCCAGCGCGCGTGCTGGTCTCCGCATCAAGGGCGAACATGCGCCGCCGCTTGCGATCGGGCCAGCTCCGGCCCCGGCGTTCGTCGCGTACTGGGACACTGAGGACGCTGGCGTGCAGGGCGTCTGGGTCGGCAAGGCCGGCGGTTGGATCATCTGGCTGCGGGCGCAGTATCCGCCGAGCCCCGCCAACGATGCCGAGGCCGGCAAGGTCGCCCAAACCCTCTTCACCCAGGCAGCTAAGCAGATCAGGTGAGTCTTGCCTGATCTTCACGATCGCGACGCGATGGGGGGCGGATAGCATTTTTCACCATGCCCGTCAGGCAGCGACCCCGACCAGTCCCTTGATCCATGCCGCGACCTCTGCAGGTGCCGTCACCGGAATCATATGCCCGCCCGGGATCAGAGTCAGCGCGACCAGCGGGAATTCGGCCGCGATCTTCGCGCCATGGACTTCGGGATCGAGGATCGCATCCTCGCGACCGTACAGGATCGCGACCGGCACTGAGAGTTCGGCATAACGTGCGGCCAGCGCCGCCATATCGGCGCGCGTGGCGGCAAGGTCGCTCGAGGCGGCGTGGAAGGCGCCCGGGCGCAGCACCAGCGCGCCGCCGCCCTTGCGTCCGAAATCGGCTGGTGCCGGCTCGGGCGCGAACACAGCGTCGGCGCCCTTGTCGCCGGAGAGCATCCCCAGCGGTGTCGCGATCGTCCAGGCGACCGCGCGGCGGACTGCGGGCGAGGCGATGGAGATCGCCCGGAAAGCCGGGGGCACCCTGTCCTGCGGCTGGGTGAGGGGCGCGAGCAAGGCGAGGCCGCTGACCTTGTCGGGATGATCGAGCGCCAGCGCCAGCGCGACCGCGCCGCCCAGCGAATGGCCGACGACCAGCGGACGTTCGAGCCCGAGCGCGTCGATCAGCCCGGCGATCAGTTTCGCCTGCACCGGAATGGCAGCCGAGGGTGCGGCGGCCGAATAGCCCGAGCCCGGCCGATCGACGAGAATGACGCGGTGATCGGCGACCAGCTGGTCAGTGAGCGCGTAGCTGAAATTGCGCATCTGCCCGCAAAGCCCGTGGATCATCACGATCGCCGGGCCTGGGCCATGATCGGTATAATGGAGGCGGATGCCGTCGATGGTGACGAAAAGTCCATCAGCCGGGACATCGCGCTCGATGCGACGAGCGGCAACGCGGGAGATGATGGTAAGGCCGGCGATCAAGGCGGCGCCGCCTGCAAGGAGGGCCGGGATCATTGGGCGGGGTGCTCATCGATGGCGATGCTGCACTGTCCGATCGCCATATCATTCTCCCAGCATTCGCGGTGAACCCGACAAAAGCCGTGACCAGCTTAGGCGAGCCCCGCGATCGAAGGAGTGAACCTCCACATGACGATCGGCAAGAAATTACACGATTTCGGTGCCGGTGTTCGGTGAAGGCAGGCACGCCGCCGCGGAGACGATCCGCGGCGGCAGCCGTCGCTTCAGAACGTCTTGCGGATACCGGCGAAGAACCCGCGCCGCGCGCCATATTGCGGCGCGCCGACCCCGACGCCGGAGCCGTCGCGGATCAGATAGCTCCTGTCGAAGATGTTGGTGATGTCGAAGCGGATCGACACTCCCTTCAATACACCGGGCCCGTCGAGATTCTGGGCCACGCCGAAGTTCGCCGTGACATAGGATGGCAGCTTGCCGCCATTGGGCACGATGCCGGCGGGATCCTCGGCGCGCAGCCCGTCGCCATAGAGCATGTCGACCGTGGGGATCAGCGTGCCGATCCCGTCATGGATGGTGACGCTCGCCCCGCCCGAGGCGGTCCAGCGCTGCGAGTGATCGGTGAAGATATAGTGGCTGGAGATATAGGCGAGTTCGCTGGCCTCGAAGAAATACTGGCTCGAGACGATGTTCTTGCCCTTCTCCTGGCCCCGCGCCACGTTCGCATAGAGATCGAACGGACCGTGCGTGTAGCTCGCGCTCAGCTCCACGCCCCAGGCATAGCCCTTCGCATAGTTGAAGGGCGACAGGACCAGCGACGACCCGAATTGTCCCTCGTCGAGCAGGTTGCGCTTGATCTTGTAATAGGCGTCCAGACCGACCTTGAAGCCGGGCGCGATCACCTGTTCGACACCGCCGTCGAAATAGTGCTCGCGCTCGGCGCGCACGGGGCCAGCGGTCATATTCTGGGGTTGCTTGGTCGTGCCGGTGAACAGCGCGAGGGTGGGCGCCGCGATCAGCTCCTGTGGCGGCGGGGTGAAGTTGCGCGCATAGCCGAGATGCAGGGTCGTGCCGCCTCCCGGTTTCCACACCAGATTGGCGCGCGGGCTGACCTGCTGCTCCCTGGTATAGGCGCGCACCATATCGAAGCGTGCGCCATAATTGAGCGTGAGCGTTGGCGTCAGCGACCATTCGTCCTGCAGATAGATGCCGTAGAGCTGGCCGTTCCGCCCGCCGCTGTCCGTGATCGAGAGCGGAATATCGGAGGTCTGATTGCCATTGGCGTCGATCGGGAACACCCGGGACGTCACGCTCGAGCGGGTGCGCTCATTCTGGAAGAAGATACCGAACCGCGCCGTATGGCTGTCCGAAAGCTTGTAGCTGCCGTCCGCCTGCAGCCCAGCCGCGAGGCTCGACAACCGCGACCTGTCGGCGACACCGCCAAGGATGAGGTCGCCGCCCTGCGGATCGGGCGTGAAGCGCGTCTGCGAATAGCGGACAAAGGGCGCGACCTGGAAGTTCAGCGCGTCGCCGGCATATTGCCAGGAGAGAACGCCATAATGGGTGATCTCGCGCTGGTTCTGGTCGAGCCTGGCGGAATCGAAGGTCGACTGGCCATTGAGGGTGAATTGCCCGGGCTGGCCCGGATTGTTCGGGATCTGGAAATAGCCGATCGACGTGCCGCCGAACGCGGTGAGCCGGCTCGTGCTCGAGACGATGTCGGAGAGATAGGCGAAAGCCCGATATTGGCGGGTATGGTCGTGGATCGCGTCGCGCGAGGCGGTGGGGTTCTCGACCCCGAGATCATTTTCGAGATAGCTGCCCGAGGCGAAATAATTGAGGTTGCCGCTCGCGCCGTGAATGCTGGCATTTGGCTGGATCGTCCCATTGCCGCCGCCATAGAAACCGACATCGCCGCCATTGTCGAAGGCGCCGGCCCGGGTCTTCAGGTTGATAACGCCCGATGTGCGATAGCCATATTGCGCCGGCAGGGTGCCGGTCAGCATGTCGACCGAATCGGCGATATGCGGATCGAAGGTGGCGCCGAAGCCCGAGATGCTCTCCGGCACGATCACGCCATTGAGGCGATATTGGAGATTGCCATGTTCGTTGCGGACATGGATCGACCCGTAGGAATCGAGCGTGACGCCGGGGGCCTGCAACAGCACCTGGGTCAGGCTGCGATCAGCGCCGCCGGGCTGATTGTCGAGGACCTTGCGGTCGATATGATAGTCGCTCGCGCCGAGCGCCGGCTGGATGTCATCGCGCGCGGCGTCGAGTTTGGACGCCGTCACGACGATGTCGCCCGCCCCGCTGGCCGGTGCGGTCTGCGCGGCGGCGGGGACGGAAATCAGGGCGGCACTCGCCGCACTGAGCAGGAACAGAGATCGCATTGGGGTAACTCCGGGAACCTTGGCAGCGGATTTCGCGGAAATCCGACGGGACGCGAGGGGTGCCGAGTCGCACCTGCCCTCGCAGTGTTTTTCAGGCCTGGAGTTGGTGCGGGGGTGCGCGGCTCTGCCACGCATGCGAGCGCTGGCGGAGCGACGGCGCGAGCGACGGCGTGGCCTCACGCCAGACGTCAGCCGGGATGGGCGGCTGGAACGCGACCGCCGTCGGCGAGAGATAGGATCCGGCGTGCGCGATCTCCTGGCAGATCGGGCAGGTAGCCGGCAGATCGGACGGAGCCTGCCCCGCCTTCAGCTGCGACGGCGCGCCCGCGCCATCGGCGATCAGCGTCGCAAAGACGCCGGGCTCGGCATGAATATGGGTCTGGGTGACGAAGCTCTGCCCCAGAAGGGCGAACAGCATGGCGAAGGCAAGGACGAACCGGCGCGCGTGCGGGAGCGCTGCCGCTTCCGCACGCCATGCTTTCGCACCTGATCGATCGCTCGCCGTCATGTCTTCAGCCAAATACCACAGAAGCGACTCTCGCCGCACTGCACAATCACTATGTTGCAATATCACATAGATCAACCCGTCATCGACCAAGGGTTCGATGATCGGGCCGAGGAGCCGCGCGCTTGCCGCCGGTGCAATCTATGCTCGCGCGGTAGCCGGTGACAAGACGGGCGACGCCGGGCTTCCACGGCGCGCGCGATCACCCGGAACGCAGCCGAGTGCGGCAAGCGTCACCCTCATCGCCTCTTCCAGCGGCGTGTGCGGTTCCTCGCCGAGCAGGGCGACCAAGGCGCTGTTTTCGAGCCGGAGCGGGTGCTGCCAATAGGTCCGCATCTCGATCATCTCGCGCATCGTCTGGCTGAAGGGGGCGATCAGCGGCAGCAAGGCCCAGGGCAGGCCGCGCATCTTCGCGTCGGGCCTGCCGGCCGCGACCCGGATCGCATCGACGATCATGCCGCCATTGGCATCCCAATAGCCGCTGAAATGATAGCGCGCGAAATCGGGCAACGCCGCATCGCGGTCGAGCAGCCGGGCGAAGGTTTCGGCGACGTCGGGAAGATAGGCCCAGGCATGGCCAATGCCCTTCTTGCCGGGATAGAGGATCGAGCGGACGGGCTTGCCAGGCGTGACCATGCCCTGCGACAACCAGCTATTGCCCGGCCGGGGCCCGAAGAAATCGCCGGCGCGCAGGATCACCGCGCGCATGCCGCGATTGCATGCCTGTTCGATCCGCTGCTCCATCTCGACGCGGATCGCGCCTTTTTTCGTGTTCGGGTGCTGCGCAGAATCTTCCACAGCGATCGGATCATGGCGTGGATCATAATTATAGATCGTGCCGGGCAGCGCGAGCCGCGCGCCGACCGCTTGCGCCGCCGCGATGCTGTTGTCGAGCATCGGCAGAACGAGCTTCTCCCAGTCGCGATAGCCCGGCGGGTTCACGGCGTGGACGATCGCCGACACGCCTCGTGCTGCGTTGAGCACTGCCTCACGATCGAGCGCGTCGCCGATGATCCATTGGATACCGTCAGTGCTCGCGCGAGGCCGGCGGGTCAGGCCGCGTACGGTCCAGCCATGCGCGATGAGGGCGCGGGCAGTTTCGCCGCCAACGCCGCCGGTCGCGCCCAATATCAAAGCCGTCTTGTCCATCATCGCCTCCATGCTTTCGATGTCCCGGATATGGCGCAGCGGACGATAGAATAAAATTGGCAAGACATGCCAGGCAGCCTATATAAAAGTGATGATCCTCGACGAAACCGACTGGGAGCGGCAGCGCGCCTTTCTTGCCGTGCTGAGCGAGGGCAGCCTGTCCGGCGCGGCGCGGGCGCTTGGCGTGGCCCAGCCGACGGTGCGGCGGCGGATCGCCGATCTCGAGGCATCGCTCGGCGTCGCCCTGTTCACGCGGACGCCGAGCGGACTCGCCCCGACCGAGACCGCGCATGCGCTAACGGCTCATGCCGAGGCCATGGCGCATGCCGCCGCCGCGTTCGCCCGCACGGCCTCGGCCGAGGCGGGGGAGATCGCCGGCGTGGTCCGTGTCACCGCGAGCGATGTGATCGCGGTCGAAGTGCTGCCGCCAATCCTCGCGACGCTTCAGGCGCTGCATCCGGGGCTGGTGATCATCCTCTCGCCGAGCAACCGCAACGAGGATGTGCTGCGCCGCGAGGCCGATATCGCGGTGCGGATGGCGCGCCCGGTGCAGGAGGCGCTGGTCGCGCGGCCGATCGGCACGGCACTCCTCGGGCTCCATGCGCGGCGGGAGTTCCTCGATCGCCACGGGGTGCCCAAGGATCTCGCCGATGTGCGGCGTTACGGCCTGATCGGGCCGGAGCATGACAGCGAGCTGCTGCGCGCGCTCAGGATCGACGGGGTCCAGGTCCAGCCCGGCGATTTCAGCTTCCGCAGCGACAGCGATCTCGCCCAGCTCGCGGCACTGCGTGCCGGTGCCGGGATTGGCGTGTGCCAGGTGGGGATCGCGGCGCGCGACCCGGCCCTGGTCCGACTATTGCCGGAGGCGTTCGAATATCCGCTGCCGACCTGGGTGGTGACGCATGAGGACCTGCGCGGCGTAGCGCGAATCCGGGCTGTGTTCGATCACCTCGCCGAAGGCCTGACTGCATATCTCGCCGAAGCCTGACCGAAGGGATCACCCAGGGGGCGCCGCCGCTGACCAATCAAAAAGAGCCCCCGACAGCCTGGAACCATTGATCTGAATCAATGTTTTAGGGCGGTGAAGGGGTGCGCCATGCCAGAGAAATCCGAAGCTGATCCGATGGCCGAACTCGAAAAAACGAACGAGAAGCTCCGCGAGAGCATCGAGGAGAGCAAGGAACTCGCCGATAAGGCGCGGGCGCTGATCCAGAAGGCCAGGGAGCTGGCCGATATCGGCTGAATTCTAACCGCGCATTGCCGGCGCCTATTTACGCGCGCAGCCCAGCGTCGCCGCGTCGATTGCCGTGGCGGCGCCGCGCAGCGGATAGATATCGGCGAAGGGCTGGCCGCTCCTGCCCAGGGTCTCGACGCTCATGCTGCGGCTGGAGCGGATCGCGGCGACCACCGCCGCATCGGTCCGCGCATCGGGCGCCCAGGCATCGGCATTGCCCGCGACCAGCTCGAAACGCCGCTCGCCGACCGACAGCGTCACACGGGCGCGGGGATCGCGATCGCGGCTGAGACGAATATGGAGCTGGTTGCGTGCGCCCTGGCCGGGCCAGGTGGCGATGCTCGCGAACGGGCGCCAGCCCGATGGGCCGTCCGGCCGCATCGGCTGAGCGATCGCGTAGCAGCGACGGGGCGACGCGTCGGTGAAGGCACCCCAGCGATCGAAGATGCCGAGCGACTCGCGCGCCGCAGCAGGCGCCGCCAAAAGGCCGAGCAGGATGAGCGCGCGCCTCATGCCGGCGCGTATCCGGCGCCGCGATGGGTGACCGTCTCAACGCCGCGCTCGATCATGACGACTGATCCCTGCGGCAGGGCTGGCGCGGCAGGCGCGCCGAAGCCGGGGGTTTCATCCAGACCGGTCATCACACCGCGCAGCACCCGGCTCGAAATGCCGTGCATGATCACCAGCCGGTCACCGGCATCCCCGTCGGTATCGCGAAGCCAGCCGGTCACCCGCTCGGCGATCTGGTGATAGAGCTCGCCGTCGGGTGCCGGAATGAGCAGGCCGGTCGCCCGATCGACCACCGGGCCGACCTCGCCAACGACATCGGCATAATAGCGCCCACCCCAGGCCCCCATGCCGATTTCGACCAGGCGGCTGTCAGTCCTGCTATCATGCCAGTCGAGCTCGAGATGCTCGGCAATCACTGCGAGCGTCTGAAGCGCGCGACCGGTGGGCGAGGCCCAGAGTGTCAGCGCGGGCTTTGCGCCGAGTTCAGCGCGGAGCGCCCGGCCCATCTCGTCCGCCTGGGCAAAACCGGCGCGGGTGAGCGGCGTGTGCGCCGCATCGCCCTGCAATTTCTGCGCTGCGTTGAACACCGTCTCGCCGTGGCGAGCGATGAAGTCGCGCCCCAGCCTCAACTCATCGCTCTTTTTGCCTTGGAAGCCATGGCCCGGCTTTCAACCCCGTGTGGCGCAAAAGCAACGTTTTTCCTTGTTGTCTGAGGTTCATGAAACCTCGGCGCCGCCCACCTATTTCACCCATCCCGGCACGGTATCGTCGGGGTTTCAATGGAGTATGTTATGCGTACGCTTGTTCTCACTGCCCTCGCCGCCACCGCGACCGCAGCCTTTGCCGCCCCCGCTTTCGCGCAGGACGAGCCAACCACCTTCACCGGCCCGCGCGTCGGCGTGATCCTCGGCTATGACCAGATCCAGCCCGGCCGCGGCCCGGATTCAGACATTGGCAGCGATCACAGGGCCCAGGGCCTGACCTATGGCGGCGATCTGGGCTATGATGCGGCGATCGGCAACAGCCTGGTGATCGGCGCCGAGGGCGAAGTCACCGGTTCGACGGGCAAGGTCAGCAACAGCCCGACCAATGCGGCTGCGCTCGGTTATGGCCGGGTCAAGGCCGGCCGCGACCTGTATATCGGCGGTCGTCTCGGTGTCCGCGCGGCGCCGAGCACGCTGATCTACGCCAAGGGCGGTTATACGAACCAGCGCCTCGACCTGACGGCGAGCGACGGCACGACCGAAACCGGCGCGCATTATAACCTCGATGGCTACCGCGTCGGCGCGGGCGTCGAGCAGGCGATCGGCGGCAAGGCCTATGCCAAGGTCGAATATCGCTACTCGAATTATGGCGCCGCCCGTCTCGAATATCCGAACGGCGCGAACACCAATAATTTCAACGTCGATACCGACCGGCACCAGATCGTCGCGGGCGTTGGCGTCCGCTTCTGACCAAAACGCCTCTTTTCGGGCCAAAACAAGGGGTCGGGGCGCTTGCTCCGGCCCCTTTTATCGTTAAGGAAAGGAGACGGCGAATTGCCCCCGGCTGAACGCTCGGAGGGAAAGTGAATGGGCGGCGGCCCGGGGGATACACGATGAAGGCCACGATCGAACGCGCGACTCTGTTGAAGGGCCTCAGCCACGTCCAGTCTGTGGTCGAGCGCCGCAACACGATCCCGATCCTCTCCAACGTTCTGCTCGAGGCAACCGCCGAGGGCGGATTGAAGCTGATGGCGACCGATCTCGATCTGCAGATCAACGAGACGATCGCCGCCGCGGTCGATCAGCCCGGCGCAACCACCGTCTCCGCGCACACCCTGTTCGATATCGCCCGCAAGCTGCCGGAAGGGAGCCAGGTTTCGCTCGCCGCCGCTGACGGCAAGATGACGATCATGGCCGGCCGCGCCAAATTCCAGCTCGGCACGCTGCCGCGCGACGATTTCCCGGTGATCGCGGAAGGGGAATTGCCGGTCTCGTTCGAGCTGCCCGCCGAGACGCTGAAGCAGATCATCGACAAGACCCGATTCGCGATCTCGACCGAAGAGACGCGTTATTATCTGAACGGCATTTTCTGGCATGTCTCGGACGATCCGCTGCCGGTGCTGAAGGCCGCCGCGACCGACGGCCACCGCCTGGCGCGCGTGACGATGCCCCGCCCCGACGGCGCCGAGAAGATGCCGGACGTGATCATCCCGCGGAAGTGCATCGCCGAGCTGCGCAAGCTGCTCGAAGAGATTGACGGTTCAGTCGGCGTGTCGCTGTCGTCGACCAAGATCCGCTTCGATCTCGGCCAGGCCCTGCTGACCTCGAAGCTGATCGACGGCACTTTCCCCGATTACAGCCGCGTCATCCCGACCGGGAACGACAAGATCCTCAAGATCGATCCGCGCAGCTTCGAGGAGGGCGTCGACCGCGTCTCGACCATCGCGACCGAGAAGACCCGCGCGGTGAAGATGGCGCTCGACCGCGACAAGATCATCCTCTCCGTGACGAGCCCGGAGAATGGCACCGCCGCCGAGGAAGTGCCGGGCGACTATGCCGCGATGCCGTTCGAGATCGGCTTCAACAGCCGCTATCTGCTCGACATTCTCGGCCAGCTCGATGGCGACACGATCGAGGTCCATCTGGCGGATGCCGCCGCCCCGACGCTGATTCGCGAGAATGACAAGTCCTCTGCGCTCTATGTGTTGATGCCGATGCGGGTGTGACGGCGCGGCGCTTCCGGCGCTGGTCGTTTCTCTTCGCCGTCCTGATTGTCATCGGGCTGGCCATCAGCTGGTTGCTTGGCTCGGCGATGACGCGGCCGAGCCCCTCGCACGTGCCGCGGGCGATGGCGCCGGCGACCGATATCCATCTGCGGACGGCTGACGGCCTGATCATCGCGGCAACCTGGTGGCCGGGCGCACGGCCCGATGCGCCGGCTGTCTTGCTGCTACACGGCAATGGCGCCTCGCGTGCCGCGATGGCGCCGACCGCCGCCTGGGCCGCGCGCCAGGACTATGCCGCGCTGACCATCGACTTTCGCGGGCACGGCGAATCGACCCCGGCGCAACACAGCTTCGGCCTGGATGAATCGCGCGATGCGGCGGCGGCGTTCGTCTGGCTCAAGCGCCGACAGCATGGCGCGCCGGTGGCGGTGCTCGGCAGCTCGCTCGGCGGGGCGGCGGCCCTGCTCAGCGCGCACGGGCCGGTGCCGGCCGATGCGCTGATCCTGATCGCGGTCTATCCCGATATCCGCCACGCGATCCGCAACCGCATCACCGTACAGCTGGGGTCCTGGCCGGCGATGCTGCTCGAGCCGCTGCTGAGCTATCAATCGCAATTCCGTTTCGGCGTCGGGCCTGGCGCCCTGTCGCCGATCGAGGCGCTGCGGCGCTACCCGGGTCCGGTGCTGGTGATCGGCGGCGACCGCGATCGCTATACCCCGCCGGTTGAAACACGCGCACTGTTCAGTGCCGCGCCGGGGCCAAGGCAAATCCTGTGGATCGCGGGGGCGGACCATTCGGCCGCGTCGGGGATTGCGTCGGACACATATCGCGACCGGCTGCGCCTTTTTCTCGCCCAAACGATCGGCGCCAGCCGAAAGCCCGGTTGACGGGCGGCTCCGGCGCGCTTATTGACACTCTTGTCAGTAAGGATTTACGCCAATGGCCAAGCTCCCTCCCTTTCCCGGCACGACCGGCCGCCGCGACTGGCCCACGGCGTTCGACGCGATTCGCAAACTGCTCGCCAATGGCGACGACACCACCCAGGTATTCCGCATCATGCGCGCGCTGAATGTCGGGAATGCGCCGATGAACTATGCGAAATTCATCGCCACGCCCGAGGGTGGGCGGATGGCCTATGAGCGAGTCGAGCTCGCTGAGCGCCTGTCGGACAAGGTCTATGTCGCGCAATTCGCGCCGGGCACGGTGGGCGCGGCCTATCGCCATTTTCTCGAGACGACCGGCTATTCGGCCGATGGCCTTGCCGAAATCAGCAAGGTGAATAGCGAGGAGGAGATGCTCCATCCCTATGCCTGGTTCGGGCGGCGGGTGCGCGACACGCATGATATCTGGCACGTGCTGACCGGCTACAAGGCGGATGAAAGCCTTGGCGAAGCTGCCCTTGTCGCGTTCAGCTATGCCCAGGTCGGCGGGCTTGGCTGGGCGTTCATCGGCGGCGCGGCCGCACTC
>Ga0105245_10000234_pt1 | contig 52920 bp, 50 predicted proteins | sample KBSM54metaG_FD_81523 | JGI IMG/M metagenome (GOLD analysis project Ga0105245, IMG submission 81523) | Miscanthus rhizosphere microbial communities from Kellogg Biological Station, Michigan, USA - KBS M5-4 metaG | ecosystem: Host-associated > Plants > Roots > Rhizosphere > Soil | place...
GCACGTGTACGTCTCTACTGAGCCCAGACTTGGACCTTGGCGTGACCTTCACCGGGCACGTTGCGGTACTTGAACTGGATCGACTCGATCGTGCGCTCGCGGCCATCGTTCGACAGCTCGATCACCTTCGTCCGCGTGCCCTCGCGGAAGAACTGGTTCACGGTCGGGTGATACGGCTCGCCGTGGCGGAACTGGATCGAGAAGTCGATCATCTCGAGCTCGCTGTCGAGCACGACCAGCGTCAGCTTCGAGAACTTGCCCATCGCGCGACCGACGTCGATGCGGTCGTTGTTCTCGCGGCCATGGCCGTGAACCTCGCGCTCGCCGAGCATCTCCCAGCCCTTCGACTCGAACCGCCACGGCGAACCGCTCGGCGGCGGCGGCGCGTTGTCGCCCTTCGCCCAGACCTGGACCCTCGCGTGCCCGCCGTGCGGGACGTTGCGGTAGCGGAACTCGATCGCGCGGATCACGCGCTCGTCACCGGGGAAGTCGATCACCTTCGAGCGGGTGCCCTCGCGGAAGAAGAAGTTCATCGCCGGGTGCCACGACTCGCCGCGCCCGAACTTGACCTCCATGTCGAGCATCTCGAGATCCGCATCCTGGACGACGACGGTCATCTTCGAGAACCGGCCCTCGTAGCGGCCGACGTCGATCCGATCGCGGTCCTCGCGGCCGTGACCGTTGACCGTGCGCTCGCCGAGCATCGTCCAGCCCTGCGGGTTCCACGCCGGTGCGGGCGCGATCGGGGGCGGGCCACCTGCGGTGCCGTCGCCGATCTTCCACGCCCACACGCCGACCTTGGCGTTACCGCCACCCGGCGTGTTCTTGTACTTGAAGTCGAGGAACCGGATCGAGTGCTCGCCGGGCGGCAGCTCGATCACCTTCGTCCGCGTGCCCTCGCGGAAGAACTGGTTCACCGTCGGGTGATAGTTCGTGCCGTCGCTGAACTCGATCTTGAAATCGATCATCTGGAGATCGCTGTTCTCGACGACGACCGTCAGCTTCGAGAACTTGCCCTCCATCCGGCCGACCTCGATCCGATCGTGATCGTAGTTGCCGTTGACCGTGCGCTCGCCGAGCACCACCCAGCCACGGGAATCCCACACCGATTGGGCGTGGGCCACACTCGGCGCTGCGAGCGCGGCCGCGGCTACCACCACACTGAACAAGAGATTGGGTCGCATTCGCGCGATGCTAACAGGGGTCTTCATTCGCGAGAGACGATCGCCCCAGCTGTGTATTCAACTACGTAAGTGTCTATCTAAGTAGTCGTGATCGTGGCGAAAATTCGCCGAAAACTGGAGCCGATGATCGCCGCCTTCGACGATTATTTTCATGGTTTCCACAAAGCGGGCCGCGCATGTCCAGCGCGCTCCCGAAGCAAAGATCGTCGCTACGCCCGTGGTGAAGTGGGTCGGCGGCAAGACCAAGCTGCTGCCCGAGCTCCTGGCTCGGATGCCCAAGACGTTCGGCCGCTACTACGAGCCGTTCATCGGCGGCGCGGCGATGTTCTTCAAGCTGTCGCCGGCGCGCGCCGTGATCGCAGACGTCAACCCCGACCTGATCGCGCTCTACAACGCGATCGCGCGCGATGCGAACGCCGTGATCAAAAAGCTCGCGCATCACCGCGAGGCGCACTGCGAGAGCCACTACTACGCGACCCGCGAGAAGTGGAACCAGCACCACCTGTCGTGGTCGTCGCCCGAACGCGCGGCGACGTTCATCTACCTCAACAAGACCTGCTTCAACGGCCTGTGGCGCGTGAACCGCTCCGGCGACTTCAACGTCCCGATCGGGCGCTACAGCGATCCGCCGATCCTCGTACCCGAAGCGCTGCGCGCCGCGTCGGCCGTGCTCGCGCGCGCCGACATCCGCAACGCGGACTATCAGACCGCGATCGAGGATTCGAAGGCGGGCGACTTCCTGTACTTCGATCCGCCGTACGATCCGGTCACGCCGACCGCGAGCTTCACGAGCTACACCGCCGGCGACTTCGGTCCCGACGACCAGCGGACGCTCGCGGCGACCGCGAAGCAGCTGATCGATCGCGGCTGCAAGGTCATGCTGTCGAACAGCGACACGCCGTTCATCCGCTCGCTCTACAAGGGTCTGAAGATCGAGAAGGTGAAGTGCTCGCGCGCGATCAACTCGAACGCGGCGAAGCGCGGTGAGGTCGACGAGCTCGTGATCACCGGCGGCTACTAGCCGTCACTCAGGCGAGAGCGGTCGCTGCGGCGTACTTCTGTGACTTCGCGTCGTAGTCCTGGAGGACGCCGACAACGCCCGCCGAGCGGGCGATACGGATGATGTCCTCGCGGTTGCCGCGAACGACCATGCGCGGTTCGGCGCCGTCGAGCTCGGTATCCGCAACGAAGCGGCGAGCTTTGACGACGTCCTTGAACACGAGCAGGTACGTCTGGTCGTTACCGGCGCGAGCCATTACGGGCACGCGGCCATTGGGGTCTTGGGCCGTTAGCTCGCCTTCATTAGAGACGAGCAGGACCCACAGACCATCGATCGCTGGAGACGAAACGGTGGTGGGTTGCAACAAGGCGAGGGATATGTGCGGTTTTTGGGTCGATCTGTCAAGGAATTCTGTAACCGCACCCCCTGTCTTGACGTAGTCGGGATCGGAGGCTCTAGTACATTTCGTGGAAGCCCGCGTTCACCTTCCTGTCATCGGCCCGAGCGCCGGTCAGGTGGTGCCCGTGGCGGGGGCAACTCCCGGGGATCCCTTGCTCGATCGGTTTGCCCGGCGAATCCGCTACCTGCGCGTGTCGGTGACGGATCGGTGTAATTACCGTTGCACGTACTGCATGCCGGAGAGCCTCGCGGGCGATCTCCAGTTCGAACCGCGCTCGGCGCTGCTGTCGTTCGAAGAGCTCGAGCGCGTGATCGCGGTGTTCGCGCGGCTCGGCGTCCGCAAGATCCGGCTGACCGGTGGCGAGCCGACGATCCGCAAGGGCATCGTCGACCTAGTCGAGCGGATCGGGGCGGTGCCCGGTATCGCCCAGGTCGTGATGACGACGAACGGTCACTTGCTAAGCGAGCTCGCATCGCCGCTCGTCGCAGCGGGGCTCGCAGGTGTCAACGTCTCGCTCGACACGCTCGATGCGGCCACGTTCCATCGCGTCACGGGGCGCGGCGATCTCGCGCGCGTGCTCGCCGGGATCGATGCGGCGCGCGCCGCCGGGCTCTCGGTCAAGACGAATGCGGTCGCGCTCGCCGGCGTCAACGAGGGCGAGCTCGTGGCGCTGTGCGAAGCCGCGTGGTCGCGCGGTGCGACGCCGCGGTTCATCGAGCACATGCCGATGTCCGATGGCGCGCTCTACGATTCCGCGCGCGGCCTGACGTCGCTCGCGATCCGTCACGCGCTCGAGCGCGAGCTCGGCGAGCTCGTCGCACGCCCGACGCTCGCCGCAGGTCCCGACGCGGGACCGGCGCGCTACTGGAGCCTCGCCTCGGATCCGAGCCGCGAGGTCGGGATCATCTCGGCGATGTCGGATCACTTCTGCGACGACTGCAACCGCCTGCGCTTGACCGCGACCGGCGCGTTGCACGCGTGCCTCGGCCACGACGACGCGCTGAATTTACGCGATCTCGTCCGCGCGGGTGCGAGCGACGACGACCTCGTCCGCGCGATCGCTGGCGTGGTCACCGGCAAGCGCGCCGGCCACACGTTCGCGGATGCGCCGCCCGCGAAGCACATGATCGGCATCGGCGGCTAGTCAGAAGTTTTTTGGAATGGATCGCGAGACGCTCCGGTTGCGGCGTCCATGCGGTTGATCACGAAGGTCGGCATCACGGCGGCGGTCGCCGTCGGTGGTGTAGCCGTGATGATCGGCGCGGCGTCGGGCTCGTCGCACTACCGCATGGTCGATCAGCTGGTCCGCGAGGGCTTCGAGCAGTGGACCGACACGCAGCTCGAGCTTCACGGCAAGGTCGTCCCGCACTCGATCCACACGCAGGTGGTGCGGCAAGAAACCACGCGGACGTTCGTGCTCGCGATGAACGGTGCGGTGTTCCGGGTGTTCGCGAAGGGGCCCGTGCCCGATACGTTCACGGACGAGTCCGAAATCATCGCGACCGGATATCTCGTGCCCGCATCGTCGGAAACCGCGACAGCGGCCGCGCTGGGGGTGCGTGCGGATGGCGAACACCCGTGGGTGCTCGAGGCCTCCAACGTGTCCGCAAAATGCGCGAGTCACTATGGCGAGCAGCCTCCAACGGCGCGCGCCATCTCCTCGGGATCCGGGCACTAACGACCCCCAACAGGTGGTCGGAATGGATCGAGAACATGCTACGGTTGGCTCCTCACGGGCCCCGGGTTAACCGTGCGTTCGCACGGAGGCAACACCATGGAAAAATCCACGCTTTACAAGGTGCTCCTCACCATCGGTGTCGTCCTCGGCGGCGGTGGTTTCTTGATCTACTCGTCGATCGGCCATGCGCAGCACTACCGCATGGTCGACGAGTTGATCGGCGACGGCTTCAACGGCTGGACCGATAAGGAGCTCAAGGTTCACGGCTTCGTCGAAGCCGGGACGATCGTCGAGAGCGTCGTCGGCCAGGTCCAGCACCGCACGTTCGTGCTCCAGAAGAACGGAAAGAAGATCCGGATCTTCAACGAGGGCCCGAAGCCCGACACGTTCAAGGATCAATCCGAGGTCGTCGCGACCGGCCGGCTCGTCAAGGCGAGCGAGGTCCAGGCGCTCGCGACCCAGATGTGCGCGACGAAGGATCATCCCGCGCCGGTGGGCTGCCCGCTGCGCACCGATGCCGAGCAAGAGTGGGTGCTCGAATCGAGCGAGCTGATGGCGAAGTGCCCGTCGAAGTACGACGGCGCTCCGACGACGAAGATCGATACATCATTCAAGCCGTGATCGGAGCGGCGCAAACATGAGCGAGCAAAACGTTCCCTTCTCGCCGATCGCGGTTGTCGGCACGCTGGCGTTACTCGCGGCGTTCCTCACTGCGGCGTGGTCGTTTGCATCCGGCATCGCCGGCAACGCGCGCAAGAGCCGCCGGCTCGTCAACGCGTCGGTCTACGGCCTCTACGGGTTCGGCGCGCTGATCGGCCTCGCATCGTCGCTGATGATCTACGCGTTCGTGTCGCACGACTTCTCGCTGAAGTACGTCGCGAACGCGAGCGATACGACGATGCCGACGATCTACAAGGTCACGGCGTTCTGGGGCGGCCTCGACGGCTCGCTCCTGTTCTGGGTGCTCGTGCTCGCGATCTTCTCGACGATCGCGATCGTCGTGAACCACAAGCGCCACCGCGACATGATCGGCTACGTCGTCGCGACGATCATGGCGGTGCAGCTGTTCTTCCTGTCGCTGCTGCTGTTCACGAAGAACCCGTTTGCGACGTTCCTCACGACGCCGCCGATCGACGGGCAGGGCCTCAACCCGCTGCTCCAGAACTACTGGATGGTGATCCACCCGCCGAGCCTCTACACGGGGTTCGTCGCGGCGACGATTCCGTTCGCGTTCGGCGTCGGCGCGCTCGCGTCGGGCCGGCTCGACGACATGTGGCTCGGCTCGGTCCGCGTGTGGATGCTGATCTGCTTCGGCTTCTTGTCGCTCGGCCTGATCCTGGGCGGTCGCTGGGCCTACGAGGAGCTCGGCTGGGGCGGCTACTGGGCGTGGGATCCTGTCGAGAACGCCGGCCTGATGCCGTGGTTCACGGCGACCGCGTTCCTGCATAGCGCGATCATCCAAGAGCAGCGCGGCACGATGAAGACGTGGAACCTGTCCCTCGTCATCATCACGTTCTTCCTCACCGTGTTCGGCACGTTCATGACCCGCTCGGGCGCGGTCCAGTCGGTCCACGCGTTCGGCGAGGACAACGTGCTCGCGCTCCAGTTCATCGTGTTCATGGCGGTGATCCTGATCGTCTCGATCGGGCTGCTCGTCTACCGCTCGAACAAGCTGACCGCGCGCACCGAGTTCGACTCGTTCTACTCGCGCGAGTTCGCGTTCCTCTTGAACAACTGGATCCTGCTCGGGTGCGCGTTCTTCGTCCTGTTCGCGACGATGTTCCCGACGATCTCCGAGGCGATCAACGGCGAGCGCGTCTCGGTCGGCCCCGACTTCTTCAACAAGTGGATGACGCCACTCGGCCTGGTGCTGCTGTTCCTCGCCGGCGCGGCGCCGCTGCTCGCCTGGCGCAAGACGACGCGCGAGCGCTTGATCAACCAGTTCGCGTTCCCGCTCGCGGCCGCCGCGGTCACGATCATCGTGCTGCTGATCGTGTGGCCGCAGACCAAGCACCTGACGCCGATGTTCGCGCGCCAGATCAAGCTGCCGGTCTCGCTGATCAACTTCGGGCTCGTCGCGTTCGTGTGCGCCTCGATCGGCCAGGAGTTCTGGCGCGGCCTCGTCGTCCGCCGCCGCCAGACTGGCGCGGATCACTTCTCGTCGCTCGTCGGCCTCGTGCTCGCGAAGCGCCGCAAGTACGGCGGCTACATCATCCACCTCGGCGTCGCGCTGATCTTCTTCGGCTTCGCCGGCAAGGCGTACGAGCGGATGTACGACCGCACGGTCGAGAAGCCCGGGCCCGCGGCGGCGAACGGCACGGGACCGTCGTCGTTCGGCATCGGCTCGTTCACCGGGCCGTTCTCGACGAGCGACTACTACTTCTCGTACGAGAACTTGTTCCACACGAGCGACGATCACAAGGACGCGATCACCGCGCAGATCGGCATCTACGATTCGGGCGATCGGATCGGCACCGTCTATCCGGCGAAGTGGGATTTCCACAAGGGCGACGGTCAGATGACGACCGAGGTCGCGATCCGGGTGCGCGCGCTCGAGGACGTCTACGTCGTGCTCACCGGCTACGACCTCGACACGTCGCTCGCGAACTTCCGCGTCTACATCAACCCGCTGATCCTGTGGGTGTGGACGGGCTTCCTCGTCCTCGCGTTTGGCACGCTCGTGTGCCTGATCCCGCAGGCGGTTGTCGATCGCATGCAGTGGAAGCCGCGTACGCGGTTGGGCCGCGCGGCCGACGTCGGCCTCGTCGTCACGGTCGTGCTCGCGCTGCTCGGCGGCCTCGCGTCGCAGGCGCGCGCGGATGCCCCGAGTGGTGCGGCGGGCGCTGGGGCCGAGCACGTGCCCGCCGGCATGGGCATGGGCAAGGCCGGTGGCGGCTATGCGGCGATGAATCGCCCGGCGAACGAGACCGAGGCGCGCGCGATGAAAGAAGTCGCGTGCCCGTGCGGCTGTGCGCGCCAATCGATCCACGATTGCGATTGCGCGACCGCCGCGCAGCTCCGCGCGAAGGTCCAGGGCCTGCTCGCCGGGACCGACCTGTCGAACGACGCGGCGCGGACGAAGGCGTACGAGTCGGTGCTCGCGGCGTTCACGTCGGAGTACGGCCAGAAGGTCCTGTTGACCCCGAAGAGCGACGTCTCGTGGCTCTTCCCATCGTTGGCCGTGGTCGGTGGCTTGGGCCTGCTCGCGTTCGCGGGCCGGCGCTGGCTCGCGCGCGGCAACAAGCATCCGGCGCAGCCCGTCGCGATGACCGCGGCGGCCCAGGCGCTCGACGACGAATATGCCGACAAGCTCGATGACGAGCTCGCGGAAACCGACTGATGGCGAAACAGCCTGCAAAGCGCGCGACGGTGGCCGAGCCCGAGTCCGACGAGGAAGCGGCGGCGGATCTGCCCGAAGCGAAGGTGGTCAGCGAGGAGGATCGTGAAGATCCACTGCGCATGGTCAAGCTCGGCGGCTTCGCGTTCGTGCTGATCGCTGGCTGGGCGTTCGTGATCTTCGCGAATCACCGCCACATCACCGCGCCGGTCGTGTTCGTGTGCCTCGCGTACTTCGCAATCCTGATGACAGTCGTCAACCTGTGGCGCACCGGCGCCGCGGTCGCGGATGCACGCACGGTCGATGACTGGCAACGGCCGATCGGCGCGCGAGGCGAGCTGTTGAAAGAGAAGAAGACGCTGCTGAAGGCGATCAAGGAAGCCGAGTTCGACTTCGCGATGGGCAAGCTGTCGAAGGCCGACTCCGACGCGCTGATCAAGGACTACCGCGCGCGCGCGATCGAAGTGATCAAGGAGCTCGATCGCGGTAGCGGCACGGAAAAGTCCGCGCGCGAGCAGATCGAAGCCGAGGTCAAGGCGCGGCTCGCGCTCGACGCGCAGAACAAGCCGAGCAAGCGCGCGAAGAACGAAGCGGCGAAGCAGGCGGCGAAGTCGGCGAGCGCGCAAGAGCGCCGCGACGTCGCCGATGCGAAGATCAATGCCGGCTCGGTCGACCGCCGTGCCGCGAGCGAGCCCGAACCGGCGCCGCCCGGCGAGGTCATCGAACAACAGACGGCTGAAGAGCCGAAGTCCACTGCCACGGGAGAGTCGTCGTGAACGCCTGGCTGCGCCGAGCACTCGTTCTGACGCTCGCGGGCGTCGCATCGTTGACCGTAGCGTCGACCGCTGCATACGCCCAGGTTCCCGGCGCGATCGGCAAGCCACTGCCGTCGTCGGATCTGCCGGTCGGCACGGTCAGCGTGCGGGTGATCGCGGGCAAGGTGTCGGCGCCGATCGTCGGCGCTGACGTCACGCTCGTGGTGAACGGTACGCCGCGGGTCGCGCGCACCGATGCAGGTGGCCGCGCGACGTTCGCGAACCTCCCCGCCGGCGCGACCGTGCAGGCGAAGGTCACCGGTCAAGACGAGGACAAGAAGGAGTTTTCGTCCGACGAGTTCCAGCTGTCGAGCGAGAGCGGCGAGCGCCTCATGCTGTCGACCCGGCCGTTCGAGCCGATGGGTGGCGGCGGTGCACCGTTCGCGGGCGGTGGGGGCGCCGGCGGTATGCCGGAGCCTCGCCAGATCACCGGCCAGCCGCGTCCCGAGGCGAACGATCAGCCCGGCACGTACACGGTGCGGTTGACCTACGACGATCTCGCCGACAAGGCGCCGCCGCAGGGCGTCCCGGTGTTCCTCGTCGGCTATCAGGCCGACGACAAGGTCGTCGTGCTCGAGCAGAAGAGCGACGCCGCGGGCCGCGCGACGTTCTCGAACCTCGACCGCACCGGCGCGACGTCGTACTTCGCGATGTCGGAGCTGCCGCGCGGCGCTGTCACCGAGCGTCTGGTCTCGACGCCTGCCGTGCTCGACTCGCGCGGCGGCGTGCGGCTGATCCTGTCGGGCGACAAGCGCGCCTCGACCGGCCCGGCCATCGACGACATCTCGCGGATCGAGAAGCAGGACTTCGCGCCCGAGGTGGGCAAGATCCGGATCGTCTTGCTCGGAGTTCCCGAGGACAACGCGCAGGTCACGCTCGTCGCGCAGGGCTCGCAATCTGGATCGCGCCGCGCGATCGCGACCGTGCCGTCCAAGCGGACGACGCCGGATCCGAAGGACATCAAGGGCGAGACCAACTTCCAGCCGAAGGACGACATCCCGGCGCACGGCGTCCGCGTCCAGGTCCACGGTGGCGCGAACGCGAACGAGCCGCTCGCCGGCACGCTGATCCGGATCGCGCCGGCGTCGGACCCGACGAAGATCATCCAGCAGCAGACCGTGCCCGAAGGCGGCATCGTCGATATCGAAGAGCAGACCGTCGAGCCGCTCCTCGCGATCGCGACGATCAACGGCAAGGACATCACGAGCCAGCCCTTCGACATCTCGAAGAAGGGCGGCTTCCTCGACTTCTATGCGACGTGGGACGCGCAGGGAAAGCTCTACGCTGACTTCGATAGCTCGACGATCAAGCCCGACGAGGTCGTGTTCGCCGAAACGACGATGCGCAAGCAGCTGTATCGCTCGGTTCCGTTCCAGGCGCTCGCCGGCGTCGGGACCAAGGCGACGCTCTACATCTATCCGCGGATCATGTTCCAGTTCGAGTGGAGCGCGCAGATCGACGACGAGTTCCTCGCGGTCGGCGGCAAGTTCGACCTGACGAACAACTCGTGGGCGCCGTACGTCGGATCGAGCGACGGCCTGATCATCCCGCTGCCCGCGCACTTCAAGGGCGCGCGCGTCGGCGAGCAAGATCAAGACGACGTCGCGGTCGCGCAAGGCGAGGGCTTCCGGATCGGCCGGCCGATTCCACCCGGCGGCAAGGAGTTCCACGCCCAGTTCTCGCTGCCGGTCGAGAATGGCGAGGTCGACTGGAAGCTCGACCTCCCGCTCGGCGCGTTCCAAAGCGGCATGGAGATTCGCCAGACCCCGGGAATGAGCGTGCAGACGCCGCCGAGCGTGCGCGGCCAGGTCATGACCGTCCCGCAGGGCACGTACTACGTGCTGCCGCAGATCTCGATCCTGCCGCACCAGTCGATGCAGATGACGATCTCGAACCTGCCGCACCAACCGGAGTGGAAGGTGTGGGCGCCGCGGATCGTCGGTATCTTCGGCCTCCTCGTGATGATCGGCGGCCTCGGCTTCGCGATCTACCGGACCTCGACGGCGCGCACCGAGGACCTCGCGCGCGCCGACAAGAAGAACGCGCTGCTCGACGAGCTCGTCGATCTCGAGAAGTCTGGCAAGAATCCCAAGCGTCGCGCCGAGATCGCGAACGAGCTCGAACGCCTGTGGGTCGACTAGACCGCGTCCTCGTCGAGAAGGTCGCGAAGCGCTACGGCACCGAGCGTGCGCTCGCCGGCGTTTCGCTCGAGCTCGTGCGAGGCACGATGTGCGCGCTGCTCGGCCACAATGGCGCGGGCAAGACCACGCTGCTCGGCGTCGTGTCGACGCTCGTCCGCCCGAACACCGGCAGCGTCACGTATCGCAGCGGCGAGGTGAAGCTAAAGGGCGAGGCCGTGCGCCGCGAGATCGGCCTGCTCGCGCACGCCTCGCTCTGCTACGGCGAGCTCTCCGCGATCGAGAACCTCGAGCTCGTCGCCGGGCTGTACGGCATCACGGCCTCGGTGACCGCGGTGCTCGATCAAGTCGGCCTCGAGCCGCGCGCGCGCGAGCGAGCCGCGCGGACGTACTCGCGGGGTATGCTTCAGCGGCTGGCGCTCGCCCGTGCACTGCTGACCAAGCCGTCGCTGCTGCTGCTCGACGAGCCGTTCACCGGCCTCGATCGCGGTGGCGCGCTGACGCTCGGAGAGCAACTCGGCGGGCTCAAGGCCGATGGCACGATCGTCGTCGTCGTCACCCACGATCTCGAGGCGATCGCGGGCCGCACCGACCACGTCGCGATCTTGAAGCGCGGCAAGCTCGTCTGCGAGGAGCGCAGTGACCTATCGTACTCGTACGATCAGTTGAAGGACCTCTACCACCGGAACGCCGCCTAGATGCTGCGCCACGCATTACGCATCGCCTGGAAGGATCTCCGCATCGAGGTGCGCTCGAAGGAGATCTTCATGACGGTGGCGTTCTTCGGCGCGCTGCTCGTCGTGATCTACTCGTTCGCGTTCCAGGACAAGAGCGCGATCCGCGCCGCGGTCCCCGGCATGCTGTGGGTCGCCCTCGCGTTCACGGGCACGATCTCGCTCGGCCGCGCGTTCGATCGCGAGCGCGAGAACGACACGATGCGCGCGCTGTTGCTCGCGCCGGTGCCGCGCCTGTCGGTGTTCATCGGCAAGGCGATCGCGATGGGCCTTTTGAACCTCGGCGTCGCCGTCATCATCGTGCCGCTCCTCGCACTGTGGCTCAACGCGCCGCTGTTCGCGTACCCGCTCGAGCTCGCCGGCATCGTGATCGCCGGCTCGTTCGGGATCGCGATCGTCGGGTCGGTGTTCGCGGCGACGCTGCTGAAGGCCCGCTCGCGCGACGTGCTCTTGCCGGTCGTCCTCTATCCGATCCTCCTGCCGCTATTTGTCGCGGGGACCAAGTGCACCGCCGCGCTCGTCGCCGTGAATCCCGATCTCGACATTGCCCACTATTGGATGGACTTCGTCGGAATCTATGACGCCGCGTTTTTGGTACTGTCCTTGTGGGTCTTCGAGTCCCTGGTGATCGAGTGAAGAAGCTCATCGTTCCAATCCTCTGCATCCTCGGCGCGATCGGCTTCGTCGCGTCGGTCTACCTCGTGTTCTTCAACGCGCCGCTCGAGTACGCGATCGACAAGGACACGGGCCGGCTCGTCGGCACGAGCTTGTTCTTCAACCAGAAGATCTACTTCTTCCACGTCCCCCACGCGATCCTGTTGTTCGTCGCCGTGTTCGTCGCGGGCATCTCCTCGATCATGTACCTGTGGAAGCACGATCTCGCGTGGGACGACATTGCCGCGGGCACGGTCGATATCTCCGTCGCGTTCGGCGCGGCGGTGCTCGCGACCGGCTCGATCTGGGCGAAGGCCGCGTGGGACGTGTGGTGGCAGTGGGAGCCGCGGTTGACGATGTCGCTGCTGCTCTGGTTGATCCTCGTCGGCTACGCGCTCGTCCGTAAGTTCGCGGGACCGTCCGCGGACCGGGTCGCCGCCGGGATGGCGATTTTCGGCATGGTCGGCGTGCCGTTCATCTACACGATGGTCGGCCACGATTCGCACCCGGCTTCCGGCTTGAACGGCGTCGTCGCGACGCAGGGCGCCGCGATGCGTCCCGCGTTCTGGATGTCGTTCGCGACGTTCACCTGCTGGTTCACCGCGCTCGTGATCACGCGCGTGCAAGGTACGCGCGCCGAACGGGAGGTTCGCGAGCTTCGCGAACGTGCCCTCGATCTGGGAGTCATCGAATGAAGAAGATCGCGATCGTCATCGTCCTCCTCTGCGGGGGGATCGCCGCCGCCGATGGTTCGGGAGCGCCAGCCGCGAATCCGCAGGTCGAAGCGCTGAAGAAGACCTGCGCCGACGCGATGAACGCGGACCCCAACTTCGCGAAGTCGATCGAGCTCACGATCGACAAGCAGCTCGATCAGAAGACGATCGAGGCGCACGACGAGGCGTTCCATCACATCCAGAAGAACGAGAGCCACGTGATCTACGCGTACGCGGCGATGTGGGTGATCGCTGCGCTGCTCGTCGGCTTCTTGTTCTTCCGCCAGCAGGCGCTGAAGACCGAGATCGCGCAGCTGAGGCGCGACCTCTCGAAGGCCGAAGCGGCCGGAGACAAGGCGTGACCGGCGAGCACGTCATCTTCATCCCGGGCGTGCTGATGATCGGCATGTTCCTCGGCTTCATTCTCGGAACCCGCGCCGCGCGCAACCAGTTCGATCTCGCGCAGAAGCGCGCCGACGAGCGCGAAGCGGTGAAGGCCGCACGCGCTGCGAAGAAGGCGAAGCTCGCCGAGACGAAGCCCGAAGACTGATCGTCACGGAGCCGGGACGAACCCGGCGCCGAGGTTTCCCGGATCGCGTAGGACCTGGATCCCGGGCTGCGGCGTGCACGGTAGCGGCTCGTCGAAGCAGCGGTCGTCCGTGGATGGGACGAGCACATCGGTCTGGCCGGTGGTGTTGTGGACCGCTGCTCGCGGTGGCGCGGGGGGACGGCCCCAGAGCTTCGGGACCGTCGTGGTCTCGTGAAACGCGAAGCCGCCGCTCCACGCGCAGAGCCCGATCGACAGTGCGACGATGCCCGCTCGCACGTGTGCGATGCGCATCGCATCCGCCACCATCGGCGCGAACAACACCGTCGGAAGGAGCCAGAACCAGAAGTTGCCGTACCGGAGGTCTGGAGCGCCGGTGAGCCACTCGAAGATGCCGAGCAGACATGCCGCGACCGCTCCCCACTCACCGGCGGCGCGCACGGCCGAGCGCGCAGGTCCCTGTGACGCTCGCCAGGCGAGCAGCGCGCTCGAAACGACGAGCAGCAGAAACTCGCGCGACGCGCGAAACGTATCCAGCCACGGTGCGAACCACCACCAGAAGTCGTGGGTTGCGAGGACCTCCGGCGGCGTGCCTTGCATCCGCGACCAGCTCTGGATGTTGCCGTAGTCGAATGCGGCGAGCTTGCGAGGAACGGCCCAGCTCACCGGGAGATGCCCGAAGACCGGATACACGAGCCAGCCAGAGAGCATGACGCCGCGCACGAGCCAGCCGAGCACGAGGAGCGCCGGCAAGGCGAGCACGACCAGCCATCGCTTCGCGAGGAGTTGGTCGCGTGCGATCACCGCGACGATCACGCAGCTGACCACGAGCAGCGCTACGCCGCCGAGCTTCGTGGTCGCTGCGACCGCTGCGACCGCGACGATCGGGGTCAGCAACAGCGCGAGCCGATCGCGCGACGCGCGCGGCAGGGAGACGAGCTCGAGGACGAACACCGCCGCGAAGACCGCGAGCGGGAGGTCGGTCGACAGCGACGAGACCTCGCCGGACCAGATCTTGGCGAGCAAGAACGGCAGCGTGAACAGGCAGTAGACCTGGCGGACCCGACCTCGCGGCGTGTGCGCTGTCAGGATCTCGACGAACCACTGGCTCAGCGCGCACGCGAGCAAGAACCCGTTCGCGAGATGCGCGGCGCAGCCTTCCCACAGCGTGTCGGTATACGCGCCGAACAGATGGACGCTGTTGTTGTAGCCGAACCGCATGTGGAGGTTGCCGAGCCCCACGACGACCGGATACCGAGTCATCCACTTGACGGCCTGCAAGTGGTAGAGCCCGGTGTCGTAGATCGCGATCTTGTCGCACGCCGCGTACGCGACGACGATCCAGGTCAGCGCCGCGACCACCACAGCGGCAATGCTCGCGCGGCGTGGGCGCACGATCAGGCGCCGGCGAAACAGCGCGAACCCCGCGAGCGCCGGCACGCACGACAGCGCGAACGCGGCGTTATTGATCGCGAGCGCGAACGAGGCGAGCTGCAGGAAGCACTGGAGCGCCGCGTAGCCAAGCCACACCGTCTGAAACGTACCGAGCGGACCAGCGAAGCTGCTGCCGCCGAACCGACGCAACAACCAACGCACGAGCAGCCCCCAGCCCAGCACGATCCCGAACAGCAGGACCCAGAGCCCCAACACGTTCACCATGGAGGCGGTCTAACACGGCAACGCGCCTAGTTGCCGCTGAGCCGATCCGCGAGCTCGCGCGGCGTCGCGATCCGGTCGGCCGCATTCTTCGCGAGCGCGGCACGTGCGATCGCATCGAGATCGCGATCGGCGAGAGCAGGGGGCTCGTGCTCGATCACGGCCTGCATCGATAAGTACGACGGTCCGCGATGAAACAGGCGCGTGCCGGCGCAGAGCTCCCAGAGGACCACGCCGAGTGCGAACACGTCGGTCGCCGGCGTCCACGCTTCGCCGCGTACCTGTTCGGGCGCCATGTAGGCATGCGTGCCACGCGGCGTGCCGGCTTCGCCGATCGCGCGCGCGATGCCGAGATCGATCAGGACGGTGCGATCCCCGTCGACCACGAGGTTACTCGGGTTGATATCGCCGTGGACCCAGCCGTTGGCATGGAGATGTGACGCCGCGTCGCACGCGGCGCGCACGATCGCGATGACGCGCTGCTTGTCGAGCCGCGCAGCCTTCTCCCCACTGCGTGGATCCGACATGAGTTGCCGCCGCAGATCGCCGCCTGCGACGAGCTCCATCGCGAGGAACGGGCGCTCTTCAACCTCACCGATCTCGCGACCCTGGACGACATTCGGATGCGCCGGCAGCGTCGTCGCGAGCTGCTGCTCGCGTGCGAATTGCTCGCGCGCTTCGTCGTTGCGGAGCAGATGTGTGTGCATTCGCTTGAGCGCTACGGCTTCTGACAGACCGTCGCGCGTCGCTCTCCAGATCTCACCGAGCCCACCTACGGCGACGAGCGCGTCGAGCTGCCACGTGCCGAAGCTGTCTGACATGTAGGCTCCAACGTAGCACGCGAGCTACCCGTCGGTGACTTGCGTGCGACGACGGCGACTTCTAAAATTCTCGATCGTGGGTGGTGAACGTCTCGGTCGCTATACGATTTTGCGTCCACTCGCGTCGGGCGGTATGGCCGACGTCATGCTCGGCCGCGCCGAGGGGATCGAGGGCTTCGAGCGCCACGTCGTCGTAAAGCGGATCAAGCCGGAGCTCGCGCGCGATCGTCACTTCATCGAGATGTTCCTCGACGAAGCGCGCCTCGCAGCGACGCTGCATCACCAGAACGTCGTCCAGGTTCACGACATCGGTGAAGAGGACGGCACGTACTTCTTCGCGATGGAGTATTTGCACGGCGAGGATCTGCGCAAGCTCCTCAGCACCGTCTCGAAGCAGAAGCAGAACATCCCGCTCGCGAACGTCGTCGCGATCATCTCGGCGGCAGCGGCCGGTCTGCACTACGCGCACGATCGCCGCGCGACCGACAAGAAGAAGCTCGAGATCGTCCATCGCGACGTGTCGCCGTCGAACATCATCATCGGCTACGACGGTTCGGTGAAGCTCGTCGACTTCGGCATCGCGAAGGCGTCGATGCGGTCGTCGGATACGCGCACGGGCACGCTCAAGGGCAAGACCTCGTACATGTCGCCCGAGCAGTGCAAGGGCGAGCCGAACATCGATCGGCGCAGCGACGTCTACTCGCTCGGCGTCGTGCTCTACGAGCTCGCGACCACCACGCGCCTGTTCAAAGGCGAGAGCGACTACCTCGTGATGGACGCGATCGTGAACGGCAAGATTCCGCTGCCGAGAGTCCGCCGGCCGGACCTTCCGAACGAGCTGTCTTCGATCATCATGCGCGCGCTCGCCGTCGATCCGAATCGCCGGTTCCAAACTGCCGACGAGATGCGCCAGGCGCTCGACCAGTTCGCGTTCGGCGCGAACATGGCGGCGTCGACCTCGGCGCTCGCGACGTACATGAAGCGGCTGTTCGGCGAGAAGCCGGAGCCGTGGCTCGACACCGGCGGGTTCGACAAGGTCGCAGACGGCCGCAGCTCGCGGAACAGCTGGAGCGACGTCCCGCGGTCGAGCGAGGACCTCCTGCCGAACGAACAGGTCACGCGGGCGCAGCGCAAGTCGACGTCCCCACCGGGGCACTCGAATAGCGGCTCGCACGCGGCGATCTCGACGCCTCCCGCGATCGGTCGGACGACGACCAGCAAGCGCGCGATCCCGCAGACCCGCACGAGCACGCGGATGGCCTGGGAGAATCAAGGCGAAGCGCCGGTCGAGCCACCGCCGCCGCCCCAGATGCGCGGCCTGACGAAGGTGCTCTTGATCGCCGCGCCGATCGCGATCGCGATCGGTGGCATCGGCGCGTGGCAATACATGCAGAAGCAGCACGGCGCCGCCGCATCGGTCGCACCCGGCGCCGTGGCGAGCGCGCATGCCGCGCCGACCGTCACGCCGCTCGCGGCGGATCCAGCGCCCGCGCCGGTCGTACAACCCGAAGCGACGCCGCCGCCACCGGTCGTGGAGCCGGATAAGAACGTCGCACCGGCACCGGTCGCGAAAGCGCCGGTTCGCCAGGCACCGCCGAGAGCCACTGCTCCAGCGCGCACGCCGCCACCGCGTGGCAAGGCCGCAGTCGCGGTGAATGACGATCCGCCGCCGGCGCCCGCACCGACGCCCGCACCCGCGCCGGTCGTCGAGGCCGCACCGCCGCCGCCAGCACCGACGCCACCGCCGCCCACGCCGAAGGTCGAACCGCCCGCGCCGCCGCCGCCGCCGGCACCCGCCGTCGTCGAGCCGACGATGATGGTGCTGTCGACCGCGACGGTGTCGATGGTCGCGAACGACCACGCGGCGCAGCTCGCCAAGTGCGAGGGTGGCAACACGCTGCACGGCGACGTCGCGATCACGTTCGAGATCAACGGTGCCGGCCGCGTCGTCAAGAATCAGATGTCGTCGACGATCAAGAACGTGAAGGTCGCCGCCTGCATCCTGACCGCGGTTCGCTCGTGGCAGTTCCCGAAGCCGCCGTCGGGCGCGGCCAAGGGCGTCTACACGATCACATATCAATAGACCGGTAGTAGAGTGCGGGGGTCATGGACCTCAGCTTTACCGAAGAACAAGACGCTCTCGTCTCGACCGCGCGCGACTTCACCCGCAAAGAGATCATTCCGAAGGCCGCGCACCTCGACGAGACCGGCGAGTTCCCGCGCGAGATCCTGAAGAAGGCCTGGGAGACCGGCCTGATGAACATCGAGATCCCCGAGGCGTACGGCGGCCTCGGTGGGACGTGCCTCGACAACTGCCTCGTCCAGGAAGAAGTCGCGTTCGGCTGTAGCGGCATCAACACGTCGCTGTCCGCGAACTCGCTGGGCGCGACGCCGCTCGTGATCGCCGGCACCGAAGAGCAGAAGAAGAAGTACCTCGGCCGGCTCGCGAGCGAGTACTGCTTCGCCGCGTATTGCTGCAGCGAACCGGATGCCGGCAGCGACGTCGCGGGCATGCGCACGCGCGTGACGAAGCACGGCGACGACTACGTGCTGAACGGCCAGAAGCGCTGGATCACGAACGGCGGCGTCGCGAGCTTCTATACGGTGTTCGCGACGTTCGATCCGGCGATGAAGCACAAGGGCATCGCGTGCTTTGTCGTCGATGCGAGCACGCCGGGCGTCAAGGCGGGCCGCAAAGAGAACAAGATGGGCCAGCGCGCGTCGAACACGACCGACGTGATCTTCGAGGACGTCAAGATCCCGAAGTCGGCGCTCGTCGGCACGGAAGACGGCGGCTTCAAGGTCGCGATGAAGACGTTCGACAAGTCGCGCCCGTGGATCGCCGCGATGGCGACCGGCGTGATCCGCCGCGCGCTCGAGGAGAGCACGGCGTACGCGCTCGAGCGCAAGACGTTCGGCGTGCCGATCGGACAGCACCAGGCGATCCAGTTCATGCTCGCCGAAATGGCGATCGCGTACGAGTCGACGCGCCTGCTCACCCACAAGGCCGCGTGGATGGTCGACAAAGGCGACCTGTCGAGCATCGTGTCGAGCTATGCGAAGGCGTACGGCGCCGACGCGGCGATGCGCTGCACGACCGACGCTGTCCAGATCTTCGGCGGCTACGGCTACACGAAGGAATATCCGGTGGAGAAGCTGATGCGCGATGCGAAGCTGCTCCAGATCTACGAGGGCACGTCGCAGATCCAGCGCGTCGTGATCGCCCGCAACATCCTGGGAGGTAAGTGATGCGTCTCGCGTACTGTCTGCTGGTTCTCTCCGCCTGCGGCACTCCTGAAAAAGAGGACTACAAGAAGGAGAAGCCGGTCGAAGAAGCGCCGGCGCCTCCGCCGACGACGACCAAGCCCGCGGTCAAGAAGGCGCATACGGCCGACGAGCTCGGCACGTGTCACATGAATGCGACCGGCGCGGTGACGAGCGAGCTCACCACGAAGGGCGGCAAGGACGCGACGAACATCTCGTACTGGTACACCGCCGAGGAGCAGAAGCTGATGGCGGGCGTCGATGGCTTCGTCATCGACTGCAAGGGCGCCGACTTCGAGTTCAAGGTCGTGCCCGGCGGCGGCAAGAAGGACGGCATGCCGTTCAAGCCGAAGAAGTACGACTTCGCCGCCGGTAAGGGCGACGGCGTCCTCATGATCATGTTCGGCAAGAAGCCGCTCGACAAGCCGACCGGCTCGATCGATGTCACCGCGTTCGACTCGCACCACATCGCGGGCACGGTCGATCTCAGCGGCACGCTCAACGGTGCAGCCGAGAAGATCAGCGGCAACTTCGATCTGATCTGCCCGGATCTCTCCGGCTGCGAGAAGTAGCCTACGGCTTCGACGCGACGCCCCACCGCAGCAGTTTGCGATAGAGCGTCTTGCGATCGATGTGGAGCACCTGCGCTGCGTTGGTGCGATTCCCACCGCACATCTCGACGACGTGCAGGATGTGACGGCGATCGACTTCTTCGAGCGTAAGCAATGCTTCTTCGGTCACGGAGCCTCCAAGAGTTGCGGTTTAGGTGGGAACCACCGGTCGCGTAGAGCGCCGGCCCAGTAGTAGGTGACGGGGAGAACGATCAGCGTGAGCAGGGCCGCCGAGAGCGTGCCGCTCACGACCACCATCGCGATCGGGCGTTGGGTCTCGCTGCCGATCGCGTGCGACATTGCAGCGGGCAGGAGGCCGAGCGAAGCGAGGAGCGCCGTCATGATCACGGCGCGCAGCCGTTCGCGCGTGCCCTCGACGGTCGCAGTCCACAGGTCATCGCCGGCGGCGCGGCGTGCGCGGATCGCCGACACGACGAGCACGCCGTTCAACACGGCCTGACCGAGGAGCGCGATGAAGCCGACCGCGGCGGACACCGACAGCGTCATGCCCGCGAGCGCGAGGCCGGCGAGTCCGCCGAGCAGCGCGATCGGCAGGTTGAACATGATCAGCATCGCGTCCCACACCGTCCCGAATGCCGAGAACAGCAGGAAGAACGTGAGCACGAGCGACAGCGGCAGCACGAGCTCGAGCCGCTTCATCGCGCGCTCTTGGTTCTCGAACTCGCCGCCCCAGGTCATGTCGTAGCCGACGGGCAGCTTGACCTTCGCGTCGACCTGCGCGCGCGCATCGGCGATGAACGAACCGAGGTCGCGGTTGCGCAGGTTCATCCGGATCCCGATGTAGCGCTTGCCGTTCTCGCGGGTGATCGCGGCGGGGCCGCGGACCATGCCGACGGTCGCGAGCGCCGATACGGGGACGACGACCTCGTTGGGCAGGGGGATGCGCAGCGCGCGGATCGTGTTGAGGTCCTGGCGCGATGCGATCGGGAACCGGACCGTGACGTCGAACTTCTTCTCGCCATCCCAGTACTCCGAGGCGGCGTGGCCCGAGAGCGCGGTCTCGATGTAGTTCTGGAGTCCGCCGAGGTCGAGGTTCCAGCGGGCCAGCGCCTTGCGATCCGGGTTGACCGCGATCACCGGCTCCTCGTCGGCCTTCACGATCGCGGGGTCGGCGACGCCGGGAACCTTCGCGATCACGGCCTCGGCTTCGTCGGCGAGCTTGCGGAGCTGGACGACGTCGTCACCGTAGATCTTGACCGCGACCTGACCCTGCTGGCCGCTGATGTTCTCGTTCACGTTGTCGCGGATCGGCTGGCTGAAGTCGGACTCGATCCCGGGGATCGCGCGCAGATCGTTCGTCATGATCGCGGTGATGTCGTCGAGCGTGTGGAGCCCGGCCCGCCACTCCTTCATCGGCTTCAGCTTGATGAACACCTCGAGGTTGTTGAACAGCTTCGCATCGGTGCCGTCCTCGGGCCGGCCGAGCTGCGACAGCATCTCGGTCACCTCGGGCACGTGCTTCTTCAACGTCGCGAGGATCACCGGCGTGAGCTTGCGGCCCTCGTCGAGCGAGGTCGTCGGTGGCAGCGTGAACGTCACGTAGATCGAACCCTCGTTCAGCTCCGGCAAGAACTCGCTACCGAGGCGCGGCGCGAGCTCGACGCCACCGACCAGCAGGCCGAGCGTGATGATCGCGACCGGGATCGGGTTGCGCATCGCCGCGTCGAGGATCGGGCCGTGGACGCGGCGCGCGAGCTTCAGTACGGGCGAGGTCCGCACCGCCTTGTGCTTCTTCAGCGCGAAGAAACAGAGCACCGGGACGAGCGTGAAGCTGACGAGCATCGCGCCGACCAGCGCGCTCGCGACCGTGTGCGCCATCGGCGCGAAGATCCGGCCCTCGACCCGCTGGAGCGCGAAGATCGGCAGGTACGCCGCGATGATGATGAGCAGCGAGAACAGCGTCGGGCGCGCGACCTGCCGCGCGATGTGGAACAGCTTGTCGACCCGCTGGCTGATCGTCAGCTTGTCGTAACTCGGCCCCGCTGCGTGCTCGAACACGTGCTCGACGAGGATCACCGCGCCATCGACGATGATGCCGAAGTCGACCGCACCCATGGACAGGAGGTTCGCGGACATCCCGCGCATCTGGAGGTAGATGAACGACGCCGCGAGCGAGAGCGGGATCACGAGCGTCACGATCAGCGACGCGCGTACCGATAGCAGGAACACGAACAGCACGAGCGCGACCAAGAACGCGCCTTCGCCGAGGTTGTGGAACACGGTGTCGAGCGTGGTGTCGACGAGATCGGTGCGGTCGTAGAACGGGTCGATCTTCACGCCCTCGGGCAGCGCGTGCTTCTGGAGCTCCTTGACCTTGTCGCGGACGCCCTCGAGGACCGCGGATGGATTTTGGCCCTTGCGCATCAGCACGATGCCCTGGACCGCATCGAGGTTGCCGTCGCGCGTGACGACGCCTTGGCGCGGGGCGTAGCCCTGCTGGACCGCCGCGACGTCCTTGATCGTGACCGGAACGCCGCCGTGGAAGCCGCAGCGAACCTCGCCGATATCGGCGAGCGACTTGAACGTACCCATCGAGCGGATCACGAAGCCCTGCTCGCCGCGCTGGACGAGGCCGCCCGAGGCGTTCGCGGACGCGTGCTGGAGCGCGGTGAAGATGTCGTCGAGCACGACGCCGAGCGCGGCCATGCGGCGAGGCTGCGGCTCGACGTGGATCTCCTCGACGAGGCCGCCGTACGACACGACGTCGGCGACGCCGGGGACGCGGAGCAGTGCAGGGCGCACCGTCCAGTCCTGGAGCGTGCGCAGCGTCATCGGGTCGGTGTTCTTGCCGTCGAGCGTGTAGCGATAGACTTCACCGATCGGTGTCGCGAGCGGTCCGAGATCGGGCGACACGCCCGGCGGTAAGTCCGCATCGGGAATGCGCTCCATGATCTGCTGGCGCGCCTGCATCACGTCGATGCCGTCCTCGAACGTCAGCGTCACCAACGACAGGCCGAACAGCGAGATCGAGCGCTGGCGGATCGTGCCGGGCACGCCGTTGAGCGCGCGCTCGAGCGGGATCGAGACCCGGCGCTCGACCTCCTCGGCCGGCTGACCCGCGTAGATCGAGATGATCTGGACTTGGGTATCGGTCGGATCGGGAAACGCCTCGATCGTGAGGTGCTGGTAGGCGTAGTACCCACTTAATGCAAACGTCACGGCGGCGATGAGGACGACCAGACGAGTGCGAAGCGAACCACCTAAGAGAGCGTCGAGCATGTACGGCGAGTTGCCGTCGAGCACGTGTCGCGCCAACCCGGAACCCCCGGACAGCGCGCAATGGCAAAGCTCCCCGAGTTCCAAAACTCCACACTGCAGCGTTTCGCCCACCACATCACGAAACCTTCATGCCGCACGGGATTGAAGCGAGGCGGGCACGAGGTAACCGTGATCATGGTCGAGCTGCTGCTCGTCGACGACGATCCCGAGTTGTGCGAGCTCGTCCGCTACGGGCTCGCGCATCAGGAGATCCACGTCACGTCGCTGACGTCCGGCGACGAGGCATTCGCGTACGTCACCGCACATGCGCCCGATGTCGTCGTCACCGATCTAGCGATGCCGGGCATGCACGGCTTCGAGCTCATCGATCGGATCGTCTCGAATTTGCCGGAGCTGCCGGTGATCGTGTTGACCGGCGCGGGCGACTTCGAGAGCGCGGTCGGCGCGATGCGTGCAGGCGCATACGACTTCGTGACGAAGCCCGTCGATCTCGCCGCACTCGGGCTCGCAGCCAAGCGTGCGGCCGAGCGCCACGCGCTGCGCGAGGAGGTCGTGCAGTTGCGCCGCGTCGTCGCGGAGGCGCGCCGGTTCGAGCAGCTCGTCGGCGCGAGCGCGGCGATGCAGAGCGTTTACGACGTGATCGCGCAGGTCGGCCCCACGGATGCGACCGTGCTGATCACCGGCCAGTCCGGGACCGGGAAGGAGATGGTCGCGCGTTCGCTGCACCTGTCCTCGCGCCGGCGCAACGGGCCGTTCATCGCCGTCGATTGCGCCGCGATCCCCGAGGCGCTGATCGAGTCGGAGCTGTTCGGTCACGCGAAGGGCGCGTTTACCGACGCGAAGGCGGCGCGGGTCGGCCTCCTCGCGCAAGCCGATGGCGGCACGCTGTTCCTCGACGAGCTCGCCGAGCTCCCCGCGAGCGTGCAGCCGAAGCTCCTGCGCGTGCTCCAGGAGCGGACGCTGCGGCCGATCGGCGGCGATACCGAGGTCAGCTTCGACGTCCGCGTCGTCGCCGCGACGAACCGCGATCTCGAGGCGATGGTCCAGCAGCGCGAGTTCCGCGAGGACTTGTATTACCGGATCAATGTCGTCCAGCTGCCGCTGCCGCCGCTTCGCGTGCGCGCTGGCGACGTCCTGTTGCTCGCCCAGCACTTCATCGCGCACTTCGCGCGGATGTTCGAGCGCGACGTCCGCGGCCTGTCGCCCGAGGCGGCCGATCGGTTGGTCCGACACGCGTGGCCCGGGAACGTGCGCGAGCTCCGCAACGCGATGGAGCGCGCCGTCGCGATGTGCCCGGGGCCCGATATCTCCGTCGAGGATCTGCCCGAGCGCATCCGCGACTATCGCAGCGGTGCCCCGGTCCCGCCATCGCTCGATCGCGAGCTCGGCCTGTCGCTCGAGGAGATCGAACGCCGCCATATCCTACGGGTGCTCGATGCGAAGGAGGGCAACAAGGTCGCCGCATCGCAGAGCCTCGGCATCGATCGCAAGACGCTCTATCGCAAGCTCGTTCGTTATGGTGTGGAGCGCGAATCGTGAGCGACACCGTCGATCGATCGTGGGTCGCGCTCGTCGCGCTCGCGGTGGTCGCGGTGCTCTCGCTCACGATGTTCGCGCTCGATATCGTGATCGACCGCAACACCGCGCAGCACACCAGCGCACTCGTCGAGGACTCGCTCCGCTCGGTCGCGCTCGCCGACGACCTGCGCTACCAGGCGTATCGCCTGTCGGTCGCGAACCTGGCGCCCGATCAGATCGCCTCGATCGCGGAGCAGATCGATGCCGACGCGCACGCCTATGACCCGCTCGCGAACAGCGACGGCGAGGGCGACGAGTGGAACCGGCTCCAGGGCTTGCTCTCGCATCTCCGCCACGAGCAACCGCTGCCGACCACCGGGTCGTCGGCGACCCTGGTCTCCGAGATCGAGACCTCGATCGCTCGGCTGGTCCGGATCAACCAAGACGAGGCACGGCGCGGCGCCGAGCAGATCACGAGCGTCCACCACAGCGGCCTCGTCCTCGACGCGATCGTCGGCGTGATGACGCTCGCGGCGGTGGGCCTGGTCGCGGTCGTCCTCGTGCGCAGCCTGCGCCGCCAGCGTGCGCTGCTCCGCCAGCACCTCGCAAACGTCGACGAGCGCACCCGCGAGCTCGCGGCGTTCGCTTCGCGCACCGCGCACGACCTCAAGGGCCCGCTGAGCCCGATCCGCGGCTACTCGGATCTGCTGTCGCTGCAGCCCTCACCCGACGTGAAGGAGATGGCGCGCCGGATCGGCCGCGCGGTCGACCGGATGACCGGCATCGTCGACGCCATGCTCGAGCTCAGCGTCCACGGCCGGCCGGTCGCGGGCAAGGTCGCGCTGACGCCGGTCGTGCTCGACGCGGTCGAAGAGCTCCGCGGCGTGCTCGGAGACGCCGAGGTTTCGGTCGAGCTCGGCGAGCTCTCGGTCGCGTGCTCCGAGATCGTCCTCGGCCAGGTCCTGCGAAATCTAATGTCGAACGCCGCGAAGTACCGCTCGCCCGAGCGCAAGCTCGTCCTTCGCGTGCTCGCGCGCAAGGACGGCGACCGGGTCGAGATGGCAGTGTGCGACAACGGCCGCGGGATGGACGAGGAGACCGCGTCGCACGCGTTCGAGCCGTACTACCGCGCATCGACGGCGGTGCCGGGGCACGGCCTCGGACTCTCGATCGTGCGGCGCACGGTCGAAGCGATTGGCGGCACGGTCGAGCTCGCGTCCACGCCTGGCGAAGGGACGCGCGTTACCGTGACCGTAGCGGCTGCCGCGTAGGGCAGCGACTACTTCTCGAAGCCCCAGCGCAGGAGCTTGCGGTAGAGCGTCTTGCGGTCGATCTCGAGCACCTGGGCCGCGTTCGTGCGGTTGCCATGGCAGTGCTCGACCACGCGAAGGATGTGGCGGCGATCCAGCTCTTCGAGCGAGATCAATTCGGTCGGTTGGGTGTTCGGCATGGGGCCTACTTGCTCGCCAGTCCCCACCGCACGAGCTTGCGGTAGAGCGTCTTGCGGTCGAGGTGGAGGATCTTCGCCGCGTTCGTACGGTTCCCATTGCAGTGCTCGAGCACCTGGGTCACGTGGCGACGGCGGACCTCGTCCAAAGAGACCAAGTCATCGTTGGCAGCCGTGGCTGCCAGCCCTTCATCTGCGTACGGCATACTTGTTCGTACCGCCGGGGCGAAAAATGACTAAATGAAGAACGTCCTAAGGCCGGGTAACGTCACACTTATGAGCCAAAAAGACCAAGAAATCGAGGCCCTGGGCGATCGTTTCCGCGTCTTAACGAGGGCGTGATCTCGACTCTGAACCGGCTTTCCTTAAGGGGAAGCCCGCCCCCGATGTGGGGCAAGGTGGCGGTCAGAGCGCCCCGGTCAGATCGACGCTTGGGGCACTTCAGGCGGCACGGGATGCCCCGCGCGGCTGCGCAACCGGTTCCGGATCCGCCCCGCCCAGTAGTAGCTGACCGGTAGCACGAGCAGCGTCATCAACGCGGCGCTGATCGTTCCACCGACCACGACGACCGCGATCGGCCGCTGCGTCTCGCTTCCGATCGCGTGCGACATGGCGGCGGGCAACAGGCCGAGCGCGGCGAGCAGCGCGGTCATCAGCACGGCGCGCAAGCGCTCGCGCGCGCCCTCGATGCACGATGTCCACAGATCCTGCCCGTGATCGAGACGCGCTCGAATCGCGGAGACGACGAGCACGCCGTTCAACACCGCCTGACCGAGCAGCGCGATGAAGCCGACCGCGGCCGACACGCTGAGCGTCATGCCGACGACCGACAGGCCGAGGAAGCCGCCGAGTAACGCGACCGGCATGTTGACGAGGATGATCGTCGCGTCCCACACCGTGCCGAACGCCGAGAACAAGAGCAGGAACGTGAGCAGGATCGACAGCGGCAGCACGAGCGTGAGCCGCTTCATCGCGCGTTCCTGATTCTCGAACTCGCCGCCCCACAACAGGTCGTAGCCGACCGGCAGCTTGACGTGCTCGCCGACCCGCTTCTGCGCTTCGGCGATGAACGAACCGAGATCGCGGTTGCGCACGTTCATGCGAATGCCGACGTAACGCTTGCCGTTCTCGCGCGTGATCACGGCGCGCGAGCTGCCGAGCTCGACGTCTGCGAGCGCGCGCACGGGAACGATCGCGCCGTCCTTGAGCGGCACGCGAAGCCCGCGGATCGCCTCGACGGAGTGGCGTGCCCCGACGGGCAAGCGCACGGTGACATCGAATTTCTTCTCCGCTTCCCACAGCTCCGACGCGGTGTGACCCGACAGCGCGGTCTCGATGTAGTCCTGGAAGGCGCCGAGATCGAGGTTCCAGCGGGTCAGCGCGTCGCGGTTCGGCGTGATCGAGATCGACGGTTGCTCCGAGCTGCGGACGATGCCGAGGTCGGCGACGCCGGCGGTCTTGGCGATCTCGTTCTCCATCGCCTCGGCGAGCTTCTGCAGCGTCTGGAGGTCATCGCCGTAGATCTTGACCGCGACCTGACCGAACTGGCCGCTGATGTTCTCCGCGACGTTGTCGCGGATCGGCTGGCTGAAGTTGTACTCGAGGCCGGGAATCGCTTTGAGGTTCTTGTCCATCACCGCGACGATGTCGTCGAGCGTGTGGATGTTCGACCGCCACTCCTTCATCGGCTTCAGCTTGACGAACACCTCGAGGTTCGACGGCAGCGTCGGATCGGTGCCGTCCTCGGGGCGGCCGAGCTGCGAGAGGAGCTCGGTCACTTCCGGGAGGTCCTTGCGCATGAGCGCGGTGATCTTCGGCGTGAGCTTTCTGCCCTCGGTCAACGACACCGGCGCAGGCAGCGTGTACGTCACGTAGAGCGCGCCCTCGTTGAGCTCCGGGAGGAACTCGGTGCCGAGCCGCGGCGCGAGCTCGATGCCCGCGAACAGCAGCGCGCCCGCGGCGACGAACACCGCGAACGGGTTGCGCATCGCGTTCATCAGCACGGGATCGTAGGCGCGGCGCGCGACGCGCAGCACCGGCGACTCCTTCACGGCCTTGTGACGGCGAAGCGCGAAGAACGCGAGTGCGGGGACGAGCGTGAAGCTCACGATCATCGCGCCGAGCAGCGCGGAGACCACGGTGTGCGCCATGGGCGCGAAGATCCGGCCTTCGACCCGCTGGAGCGCGAAGATCGGCAGGTACGCGGCGACGATGATCAAGAGCGAGTACAGCGTCGGACGAGCGACCTCGCGCGCGGCGTCGAAGATCGACTTCGTTCTCTGCTCCTCGTTCATCTTTTGGTACGCGTCACCGGCGCAATGGCCGAACACGTGCTCGACGAGGATCACGGCGCCGTCGACGATGATGCCGAAGTCGACCGCGCCCATCGACAGGAGGTTCGCGGACATCCCGCGCGACTTGAGATAGATGAACGACGCGGCGAGCGAGAGCGGGATCACGAGCGTGACCAGGAGCGACGCGCGCACCGACAACAGGAAGATGAACAGCACGATGCTGACGAGCAGCGCGCCTTCAGCGAGGTTGTGGAACACGGTGTCGAGCGTCGTGTCGACGAGATCGGTGCGGTCGTAGAACGGATCGATCCGGATGTGCGGCGCGTGGAGGCCCGATGCGACGACGTCGCTGCCCTTGTACAGCGCGAACGCGTCACCGTCGGCGACGGCGCGGAACGACACGCCGTTCTTGCACGTGACGATCGCGAGCAAGCTGCTGTGCGGCGGGCCGGTCGCGTCGGTGCAAGGGCCTTCGAAGGTGCCGAGGGGACGCGACACCGACTTCGCGTTCTCGTCGGTGTACTGCATGACGAGATCGATCTTTGCCTCGTTCGGTTTCTGGACGAACGCGACCGAGCCGTTCGGCAGCGCGTGGGCGTGCAGCTCCTTCAAGCGCTCGCGCAGCGCTCCGAGCACGACGGACGGGTTCTCGCCGCGGCGCATGAGCACGATGCCCTCGACGGTGTCCTGGTCGTCGTTGCGAGTGACGACACCCTGACGCGGCTGATAGCCGGTCGTGATCGTCGCGACATCGGAGACCTTCACGGGCACGCCGGCATGGAAGCCGACGCGAACCTTGCCGATGTCGGAGATGTCCTTGAACGTGCCGATCGAACGGATCACGAATAGCTCGCTGCCGCGCTCGAGCGAGCCGCCGGACGCATTCTGCGATGCCTTCGACAGCGCCTGGAACAGGTCGTCGAGGACGACGCCGAGCGCCGCCATCTTCGTCGGGTCGGGCTCGACGTGGATCTCCTTGACGAGACCGCCATACGATACGACGTCGGCGACGCCGGGCACGCGCATGATCGCGGGCCGCACGACCCAGTCCTGGATCGTGCGCAGCGTCATCGGATCGGCGCCCTTGCCCTCGAGCGTGTAGCGATAGACCTCGCCGATCGGCGTCGCGAGGGGGCCGAGATCCGGCGTGATGCCGGTCGGCAGGTTCGCGTCCGGGATGCGCTCCGTGATCTGCTGGCGCGCGACGAGCGGCTCGACACCGTCCTCGAACGTCAGCGTGACGAGCGACAGGCCGAACAGCGAGATCGAGCGGAGCCGATAGAGGCCGGGCACGCCGTTGAGCGCGCGCTCGAGTGGGATCGAGACCCGGCGCTCGACCTCTTCGGACGGCTGGCCGTCGTAGATCGTGATGATCTGGACCTGGGTGTCGGTCGGGTCGGGGAACGCCTCGATCGTGAGGTTCGAGTACGCGTAGTAGCCCGCGCACGCGACGAACACGGCCATGATGAACACCAGGAGTCGCGTGTGGAGCGACCCCTTGACCAGTGATTCGATCATCTCAGTTGTCCAGCTGGATCTGGTTGTCGAGCAGGATCGCGCCCTGGACGACGACCTGATCGCCGGCTTCGAGCCCGGCGAGGATCGGCATCCGGCCCGCGCTCGCCGAGCCAGCGGTCACGTTGCGCCGCTTGAGTGCGCCGTTCTTCTCTTTGACGTAGACGTACGTCGTCACGCCATCGGAGAGCACCGCCGACGACGGCAGCGACACCTTCGCGGTGTTCGGATCGAAGAACTTGATCTGCGCGTACGCGTTCGGGCGCAGCGTGCCGTCGATGTTCTCGAGCTTGACGCGAACGGGCACCGTGTGGCGATCGGGATCGACGACGGCTGAAATCTGATCGATCTGACCGTCGAGCTCGGCCGACCCGACCGAGACCTTCGCCTTCGTCCCCGGCACGAGCTGGCCGACGTCGTTCTCGAAGAGGTCGGCGACGACCCACACGTCCGAGAGGTCCGCGATCGCCATCACCGAGCCCGAGCTCGGATCGACGTTCTGGCCGACGTTGATCTGCTTCTCGACGACGACGCCGTCGCGTGGCGCGGTCATCGTGAACGACGCCTCGCCGGCGCCCGCGACCTTGAGCGAGCTCAGCTTCTGCGACGCGAGCCGGACCGCGAGCTGAGCCTCGGCGACCTCTTGCTGCGCCGTGACGAGCTCCTTCGCGGGCAACGAGCCCGCGTCGACCAGCGCCTTGGTCCGATCGAAGTTGACCTTCGCCGTGCCGGCCTCGACGTTCGCCTTCTCGAGCTCCGCGCGGAGCTCGGCGAGGTTCGGCGAGCTCACGGTCAGGAGCTTGTCGCCGATCTTCACGCGCTGGCCGCGCTCGACCATCACGCTCGTGACCCGGCCCGCGAGCGGCGAGCCGAGGCGCGAGGTGCGCGCTTCGTCGAACACGATCCGCGCCGGCACCGGATCGGTCCAATGCGGCTCGGCGGGTTGCGCGGGCGCGAGCTTCACGACACCCCACATCGGCGCGTCGTTCGCGAGCGTCACGGTATCGCTGCCGACGGTCATGCCGGGGGCTGCCGGCTCGGTCGGCGGGTCGGGGCGCTTGTAGTGACGCGCGAGGACGATCGCAGCGCCGCCGAGGAGGATGGCGCCGACGAGGATCGGAACGCGAAGGGGACTCGCCTGGCCACGCTCGGGCGGTGCGACGGTCGCTACAGATGCCTGGTGTTCATCGCTCACGAGTACCTCCCGAGATCCCACGCGCGACCTCGTCATCGAGCCCGAGTGCCTGGCGCAGTTGTGCACGCACGTTGAACAGATCGAACCGCGTGTCGAGCACTTCGAGTAACAGGTCGCGGTGTGCGCGCTCGACGAGCAGCAGATCGGCGAGGCGAGCCTGGCCGAGGTCGAACGCCTTGCGGGTCTGGACGATGATCTGGGTCGACTTCGGGACGGAGTCGGTCTCGAGTCGGGCGAGCGTCGTCTTCAGCGTCGCGTGCTGGGCGAGCAGCGCGTCGACGACGCCGTGGGCCTCGCGCACCGCCGCTTTGTCCTCGGCTTCGATCGCGCGTGCATTCGCGCGCGCCGCGGCGGCGTCGTGGTTGCCGCGATCGAAGAACGGCAGCGGAATCGCGACCGAGAACACCAGCTGCTGGTGCTGGTTGCCGGCGGAGGTCAGGTTGTCGAGCAGGTAGGCGATGCCGACGGTGGGATCGGGAATCTTGCGAGCGCTCGCGAGCGCCGCGTCGTCACCGAGTGCTTGCGCCTCGAGCTTCTGCGCGATCCGGACCGGGCGGTTCTCGACGGCCGTCGTCGTCTCCGGCAGCGCGGCCGGCAGCGGCGCGCCGGCGTCGAGCGCTTGCGGGTCGAGCCCCTCGGCGACGCAGCGCGCGTACAGCGTCGCGCTGCAGGTCGCGATCGCACCGGCGAGCTCGGCCTCGGCCTTCCCGAGCGCGAGCTCGAGCTCCTCGGTATCGAGCTCGATTCGCGCGAACTCGAGCGGCGACAGATCTTGATGATCGACGCGGACCTTCTCGTTGTCGCGCAGCTTCTTCGCCGCGTCGAGGTTCGCCGCAGCGACGTCCCGCTTGCTCGCGGCGTACGTCAGCTTGCCGAGTGCGGTCGTCGCGTCGTTCAGGCGATCGCCGAGCGCACCGACGGAGTTCTCGCCGGCTTCGCGCACGCGGGTATCCGCGGCATGGCGGCGTGGCCCGCGCTTGCCGAGCTCGATCAGCTCGCCGACCCCGATCTCGTAGTTCGTGGTCTGACCGAGCGAGAGGCCAGGGCTCTGGCTACCGGGGCTGCCGTCGCTCGAGTTCGTGTTGCCGAGCACGAACCCACCGGCCGTGAACGTCAGTTGTGGATTCGGCAAGACGCGCGCTTGTTCGCCGAGCTCGTGCGCAGCTTCGACCTTCGCGTGGTTCGATTCGACGATCGGATCGCGGTCGCGCAGCCAGGTCGCGAGCTGCGCCGGATCGGCAAGCAGCCCTTTGACGGGTGCAGGTGCGTCGTCCGCACGCGCGGACACGGCCACCCCGAGCACGAGTACAACTGCCAACTTCATGGTGCGCGCAGACAAGACTGAACTTGTGGAGCGCGCAGTCCCGGAGCGCTATGAAGAAACCGTGAATTCCCACAGTTGTGGAACAATGGGCGGGGCACGTTGCCATGGTAGGGCGCCCTCTCGTGACCACCATGAAGAAACCGTTATAATGGCCGCATGCCGACGTGTCGCGAATGCAACGACGACGTGGACAAGCTGGTCTCGGTGAAAGTGGGAGGGAAGGTCCGAAAGCTCTGTGCTGACTGCGCAGATCGGGCGCGCGAAGAGGGAGAAGTCGCCGAGGCCAGCGAGGGCGTGATCCAGGGAATGATGGGTTACAAGGGTCGGCGTTAGCGAACCAGTTCTGTAAGTCCTAGAACACGGTCGCGCGGAACCGGGGCTGGAGCTGGCCGGCGGTGATGTAGTCATCGACGACCGTCGCGCCTTGTTCGTCCGGGCCGTTAGTCCAGGTCACGACGTGAGAGTCGCCGCTCTTCACGTTGTCGCTAAGGCCGATCGAAGCGAGCGCCGGCAGTCGCGCTGTCGCGAGCGCCTCGATGTCGGCACCGGTGAGATCATTGTCGCGAAGGTCGAGCCGCTGGAGGCTCGGAAATGGTCCGACGGTCGCGGCGAAGCCTGCGCCGATCGAGTTGTTCGCGAGCTCGATCGCGACGAGCGAGCTCGAGCCTCGGTGTACGAATGCTGCGGTGCCGGCGGTGGTGAGCGAGCAGTCTTCGAGCGACAGCGTCGTCGGCGTCGCGAGCGCGAAAGCCTCGAGTGCATCGTGCAGCGTGTCCCCGACGATCCTCAGTTGCTCGACCCGCGCGAGCGATCCGAACAGGATCCGCGCGCCAGCTTCATGGACGCCGCAGTGATCGAGCTGGAGCTCGACGACGGGGAGCGCCGCGAGCGCGCGTGCACCTCGCTCGCCGAGCGAACAGCGCGCGATGTAGATGTGACGCGCGGCGCGGATCGCCGCGAGCACGGGCGCGACATTGCCCGGATGGTGGATCATCACGAGGTGGTCGATCCCAGCGAGCCAGCCCGCCGTCGCGAACGCTTCGGCGCCGGCATCGTCGAGCAGGTTCTCTTCGATGTCGAGCTTGCGCGGATGCAGGTACGGCGAACCGGCGAGCGCAGCGAGCGCGCGCGCCGGCGGCGGGATGTTCTGCCAGCTCGGTGCGTTGCCTTTGAGTGAGAGCTCCTCGATCGCCGCGAGCTCGGGCACCTGCGCGAGCTCGGCCATCGCCGGGAGATCGCCCGCGAGCGAGAGTAGCGAGAGGCCGAGGATCGGCTGCGTGCGGATCAGCGCGCGCGCTGCGACCACCTTCGCGATATCGCCCGAGATGATCGACTTCGGAAAGCCGCGCTCCCAGTACAGCGCGAGCCCTTCGCCGCCGAGCTCCTTCGCCCACGCAGCGCCGTGCTTGCTCTGGAGCGCATAGGCGGCGCGCGACGCGGCCTGATCCTGCGATCCGCGGAGCTGGAGCTGGATGAATTCGCCGCGCGGGTCGCCGCGCTCCGCGAGCAGGTCGCCGTAGATCGCGCGCGGCGCGTCGTCGGCGGGAGTCGCCTTGATGGCGGCGAGCAGGTCGGATTCCCGGGTCACGCCCCGAGCATGTCAGACGGGTTTGGCAGGCTGCGCTCGTGCAGACCGAGATCGTTCGTGGGCAGGACACCCGTAGCACCGACTCGCCGTCCGTCGCGCCGATGGCCGAGGGCTCGCGCCCGACGTCGGCGGTGCGCGGTCAGGCACCGGACGTGTTCGGCAACATCTTCATCGGCATCGCCGGGATGATCGGCGCCGGCAAGTCGACGCTCGCGGAAGCGCTCGGCAAGCACCTCGGCATCGACTGCTACTACGAGCCGGTCGCCGACAACGAGTACCTCGCGGACTTCTATCGCGACACCGCGCGCTATTCGTTCGCGATGCAGGTCTACCTGCTCAACCGCCGGTTCCAGCAGCACCAGGAGATCATCTGGCGCGGCCGGTCGGCCGTTCAAGACCGCACGATCTACGAGGATTCGATCTTCGCGAAGATGCTCGCGAAGACCGGGTTGATGGACGAGCGCGACTATCAGACGTACATCGAGCTGTTCCGCAACATGAGCAACTTCATGTGCAAGCCGAGCGTGATCATCTATCTCGATGTCTCGCCGGCCGACTCCGCCGAGCGGATCCGGATGCGCAGCCGCGATGTCGAATCGCAGATTCCACTCGCGTATCTCGAGGCGCTGCACGAGGGCTACGAAGAGTTCATCGCGAGCATCTCGAAGGTCATCCCCGTGATCCGCGTCGACTACGCGCGGTTCGCGACCGCCGAGGAGATGGCGGAAGTGATCCGGCGCGAATACATGGACGTCTCGTTCCTGCGCCAGGTCACGCGGTTCGATCCGGCCCGGTAGCCCTGTAAGCTTCGCATGTGAGGTGGCCCCAGGTCCGAGCAGGTTTGATCGCGCTCGCGATCCTGTTCGGCCTGATCGATGGCTGCCCGTTGCCGACGCCGGACGGCACCCCGAAGTGGGAGCGTGGCTTCGTCGAGCCGATCCGCAAGGTCCGCGACTTCGCCGAGACCCCGGTGCGGTGGATGCGCACCACGTTCGCGGTGACCCAGCAGTGGGCGCTGTACCAGGCGCCGATCACGCATCGCTACCGGATGTGGATCGAGGGTCAGGCGAAGGATCGGACGTGGCAGGTGCTCTATCTCGCGGGCGATCCAGATCACGACGAAGATGCGGCGCTGCTCGAACATCCGCGCGTGTGGGGCGTGTGGGATCCGACGGACACGCCGACGCTGGAGTACACGGCGTTCGCCGCATGGGAGACCGCGCGCGTGCTCGCCGCGCATCCCGAGCTCACCGCGGCGCGTGTCCGGATGGAGGCGATCGAGATCGGGCAGGGCGAGTACACGCCGACCGGCCAGTTCGAGTGGCTGTACCTCAGACGGAGGCTCGCGCCGTGATCGGCCGCGCGTGGCGCGCATGGGTCGAGTGGCTCGATCGCGAGGAGCCCGCGACGGCGCTCGCGCTGGTCCGGATCCTGTTCGCGAGCGTGCTGTTGATCGATTACCTCGATCTCTGGCGAGTCGGTGCGATCACGCCGCTGTTCACGAAGCCGCCGATCGGCTTCGCGGTCGGCGACGCGTGGCTGTCCGCGCAAGCCGCGTGGGCGCTCGGCACCGTGTCGCTGTTCCTCGTCGCGATCGGTGCGGCGACCCGCGTCGCGTGCATCGGCGCGATGCTGTCGCTCGCGGCGTTCTCGCACCTCACGCCCGACGGCGAGAGCGGGCTCCACATGCTCGCGCGCGTCGTGTTCGTGATCCTCGCGCTGTCGCGATGCAACGCGCTGTGGTCGGTCGATGCCTGGTTGTGGCGGCGGATGGGCCGCGAGGTCCCCACAAAGATTCCAGCGTGGCCGCGCTATCTGCTGTTGCTCCAGCTCGTGTGGGTCTACTTCTCCGGCGGGATGAACAAGTCCGCTGGTGCGTGGGGACCGTTCGGCGGGTTCACCGCGCTCGCGAACGCGCTGTCCGATCCGCACGCCGCGCGGTTCTCGCCTGCGTGGGTCGGCGTGATCTATCCGCTCACCCGCGTCGCGACCGCATTGACGATGGCGTTCGAGCTCGGCGCGCCGCTGTTTCTCTACGCGTACTACCGAGGTTGGCGCGCGCGCTGGATCTGGATCGCGCTCGGCGTGTCGTTCGAGATCGGGATCGCGATCGGGCTCCGGCTCGGCAGCTTTCCGTACGGCATGCTCGCGCTCTATCCGGTGCTGCTCTACGCGAGCGACTTCGATCGCCTGCGTCCGGCCGTGCCTCGGACGTAAGCGTCCCGCACGCGGACGACTCGGACACTCTGCGACGCGAGATCGCGGAGTTGTCGACGGCATGCAAAGTGCTGCGGGAGTGCGAACGGAACCACTACAATGGCGAAGAACGACAACATGACGCCCGCCGATTACCCGACGCGCGCGGAGCTCCGCGCGGAGCTTGCGAATCACCCGACGCACGCGCAGCTCGCGACCGCGCTCGCCGAGCTACGCACATCGCTGCGCGCGGAGATCGCCGCCGACACTCAGGCTCTACTCGAGCAATTCGAGGTTCGCACTCGGGCGGCGAATTCCGCGCTTCTCGAGCAAGTCCATGCGGACACTCGGGCGGCAAATGCCGTGCTTCTCGAGCAAGTCCATGCGGACACTCGGGCGGCAAATGCCGCGCTTCTCGAGCAAGTCCATGCGGACACTCTGGCGGCAAATGCCGTGCTTCTCGAGCAAGTCCATGCGGACACTCGGGCGGCAAATGCCGTGCTTCTCGAGCAAGTTCGGGCTGACACTCGGGAGACGAATGCCGTGCTTCTCGAGGACGCGTTCAAGCGGTTTCGCGTGATCGATGATCAGTACAAGGACCTGCCTGGCCGGGTGCAGAAGCTCGAGGAGGTCGTGTTTCCTCCGACGCCTCGCGGTCGTCGCAAACGGTCAGGTTAGCATTCACATTCCGAGCTCGCGCCACGCCAGATAGAACGCGACGCGGCGGCGGACTTCGTCGCGCTGATCGGCTTCGCTCATCGGCGCGTCCTTGTGGAGCGGCGCGCATAGCGACGACGCCTGATCGCTCGTCGCGATCACCGTATCGCCGCGGCGGACGACGAGCTTCCACGAATCGATGTCGACGCCGCGGCCGGTGTGCTCGACCTTCAAGTCGGAGAATTCGAGCGTGTACGCGTGGCCATCGATCGTGACCGAGTCGCCGTCGACGCTGCCGACCTTCTTGCCGTAGCGGAGGAGTTTGCCGCGCACGACGTCGAACACCACCTTGTGATCGGCGGCGACCCGCACGCCGCCCGGCGCATCGAGATCGAGGTAGAGGTTCGCGAGCCGGGTGTCACCACGCCGTACGGTGCCGGCGTTGATCAGCCACTCGATGTCGACCTTCTTCGCGACATCGGTCAGCCTCCACGCGCCGCACGCATCGGAAGGGCGGGGCAGCGCGAGGACGAGGAGCGCGATGGCGAGCGATCGCATCGATTGCGAGACACCGCGCGCGCGAATCAGTTGCGCTTGAACGCGCGGACGCCGGCGAACCGGGCCTCGTCGCCGAGCTGATCGCAGATCCGCAGCAGCTGGTTGTACTTCGCGATCCGATCGCTGCGCGAAGCCGAGCCGGTCTTGATCTGGCCGGCGTTCGTCGCCACGGCGAGGTCGGCGATGAACGCGTCCTCGCTCTCGCCGGAGCGGTGCGAGATGATCGCGGTGTAGCCGGCGTGCTGCGCCGTGCGGACGGCGTCGAGCGTCTCGGTGATCGAGCCGATCTGGTTGAGCTTGACGAGGATCGAGTTCGCGATGCCGGCCTCGATGCCGCGGCGGAGGCGCGCGGTCTGGGTCACGAACAGATCGTCGCCGACGATCTGGACCTTGCCGCCGATCTTGTCGGTCAGGACCTTCCAACCATCCCAGTCGTCCTCGGCCAGGCCGTCCTCGATCGAGACGAGCGGATACTTGTCAGCCCAGCCGGCGTAGATCGCGGTGAGCTCGGCCGCGGTCCGCGGCTTGCCCTCGAACGTGTACGTGCCGGCCTTCTTGTCGAAGAACTCGCTCGCGGCGCAGTCGAGCGCGAGGAAGATCTGCTTGCCGGGCTCGTAACCGGCCTTCGTGATCGCTTCGAGCACGAGCGCGAGCGCTTCGTCGGCCGAATCGAGCGACGGCGCGAAGCCGCCCTCGTCACCGACGTTCGTCGCCTTGCCGCGCGACGACAGCAGCTTCTTCAGGTGGTGAAACGTCTCGACGCCGGCGCGCAGCGCATCCTCGAACCGATCGAACCCCGCGGGCGCGATCATGAACTCTTGAATGTCGAGGTTGTTGTCGGCGTGTGCACCGCCGTTGATGATGTTCATCAGCGGCACCGGCAGCGTCACGGCGCCGACGCCACCGAGGTAGCGATAGAGCGGCAGGTCGTGCGACAGCGACGCGGCGCGCGCGGCCGCCATCGACACGGCGAGGATCGCGTTCGCACCGAGGTTCGACTTCATCGCCGTGCCGTCGAGCTGGATCAGCGCGGCGTCGATCGACGCCTGGTCGCTCGCGTCCATGCCGATCAAAGTCGGCGCGATGACATCGCGGACGTGGTCGACGGCCTTCTGGACGCCCTTGCCGAGGTAACGCTTCGCGTCGCCGTCGCGGAGCTCGAGTGCCTCGTGCTCGCCGGTCGATGCGCCCGAGGGCACGATCGCGCGCCCGAGCACACCACTCTCGAGCCCGATCTCGGCCTCGACGGTGGGGTTGCCACGAGAGTCGAGCACTTCACGCGCATGCAGCCAGACAATCTCCGTCATGGCCTGGAATTAACCGCGCTACGACAGCACGGTCAACGTGATCAACGCGCTGATGAACAGGGCTGCAAACCCCGATAGAACCATCGTCAACTTCGCCTGCTTCTGGTCGTTCGGATAGATGAAATCAGGGTGGTTGTGGCCGAGGTCGAGCATCATGCGAGGAGGTGGTGCATCTCGCGGTCCAACAGCGGGCTCGAACCAGGTTCGAGCTCGCTGCCGAGCGAAGCGAGGTCGATGAGAATGCGCGCCGGCGCACAGCGTGTTACGTCCCATAGATGCGGTTCTCGGTCTTGCTCGCGGTCGCGCTCGTTGCGGGCTGCCCGCGAGCGAAGCAGGCCGACACGGTCCCCGAGACCAAGGAGCTCACGCCGAAAGAGGTCACGATCGCGACCCGCGGTGCGATCGAGCAGTGGCGCCAGGCGTACGAGATCCGGAGCATCGACGCGCTCGAGAAGCTGTACTCGCACGACCCCGATATCGTGCTCGTCAACGACGGTGTCACGCTGATCGGCTGGAGCTCGGTCGACGGGATGCTGAAGGATCGAATCGCGCGCGCGAAGGAGATCCACATCCGCCTGAAAGAGGTCCAGGTCACGTCGATCGCGCCGACCGCCGCGTTCGGCGTCGCGACGATGACGCGCGAAGCGACCGACGGGATCACGACGGTCACCGAATACGGCTCGCTCACGCTCGTGTTTCGCAAGGATCCCAACGCCGGTTGGTTGATCGTCGGCGAGCATTACTCGTACAAACGACCCGGGTGACCAGCTCACGAACCATCGGCGTCGCGCTCCTCGGCCTCGGCAACGTCGGCGGAGGTGTCGTCAAGTTGCTCGCCGACAACGCGGCCGCGATCGAAGCGCGCCTCGGCGCTCGCATCGAGGTCCGCGCGATCGCCGTGCGCGATCGCCGCAAGTCGCAGCGCGTGGTCGAGGTCGACAAGGCGCTGTTCTGCAGCCTCGACGAAGCGATCGGGCGCGCCGACATCGACATCGTGTGCGAGCTGATCGGCGGCGTGACCGAGGCCAAGCGCGTCGTGCTCGCCGCGATCGCCGCCGGCAAGCAGGTCGTGACCGCGAACAAGGCGCTGCTCGCCGAGCACGGCACCGAGATCTTTGCGGCGGCCGAAGCGAAGGGCGTCGACGTCTACTACGAGGCAGCGGTGTGCGGTGGCGTGCCGATCATCCGCGTGCTGCGCGAAGGCCTCGCGAGCGATCGCGTCGAGCAGCTGTGGGGCATCGTCAACGGCACGTCGAACTTCATCCTGTCGACGATGACCGAGACGCGCCGGCCGTTCGCCGACATCCTGAAAGAGGCGCAGCAGCTCGGCTACGCCGAGGCCGATCCGACGCTCGACGTCGGCGGTGGCGATGCCGCGCACAAGCTCGCGATCCTCGTCCGGCTCTGCTTCGGCACGGCCGTCGACGTCGCGCAGATTCCGACCGACGGCATCGATCGGGTCGAGCCGATCGACCTCGACTACGCGGCGAAATTCGGGTTCGTGCTGAAGCCGCTCGCGATCGCGCGCGAGCACGGCACCGGCGAGATCGAGGCGCGCGTCCATCCCGCGCTCGTGCCCGCGAACTGGCTGCTCGCCGATGTCTCGGGCGCGAAGAACGCGGTCTACGTCCAGAGCTACGCGCTCGGCCCGTCGATGTACTACGGCGCCGGCGCCGGCATGTTGCCGACCGCGATGAGCGTCGTCTCCGACTGCATCGACCTCGGTCGCAACATCTTCGCGCGCGCCGCCGGTGCGAAGCGGCCCGCCGCGGTCGCCGTCGGTCACAAGCCGATGCTGCCGCTCGCCGAGGTTCGCTCGCGCTACTACCTGCGGTTCGGCGTCGTCGATGCGCCCGGCGTGCTCGGCAAGCTGATGACGATCCTCGGCGAGATGAAGGTCTCGATCGCGCAGGTCGTCCAGGATGCCGGCGCGAGTCCGGTGTCGGTCGTCGTCGTCACGCACGAGGCGCGCGAAGGCGATGTTCGCGCCGCGCTCGCCGCGATCGATGCGCTGCCGGTCGTCAGAGAGCCCGCGCGCGTGATCAGGATCGTTGGATGATCTACGAAGTCCGCGTGATCTTCGGCGATACCGATCAGATGGGCGTCGTCTACTACGCGAACTACCTGCGGTTCTTCGAGGGCGCGCGCGCCGAGTACTGGCGCTCGCTCGGCCGCAGCTACAAGGACCTCGAGGCCGCGCAGATCGCGATGCCGGTGATCGAGGCCCACTGCAACTACAAGCGGCCGGCGCTGTACGAGGACGTGCTCGCGATCGAGACCGACGTCACCGAGATGCGCGGCGCGTCGCTGCGGTTCACGTACATCGTGCGGCGCGCCGGTGAGCTCCTCGCCGAGGGCTTCACCCGCCACGCGGTGATCGGGCCGACCGGGCGCCCGCGCCCGATTCCCGACTTCATGCGCACACTAGTGAAACCGCGCTGATCTGCGGTACACACGGCGCCATGCAGGACCGCAACCTGGCGCTGGAAGTCGTTCGCATCACCGAGGCCGCCGCTCTGGCCTCCGCCCGCCTCATGGGCAAGGGCGATCGCAAGCTCGCCGACAAGGTCGCGGTCGAAGCGATGCGGGTCGCGTTCGACGCGATCGACATCCGCGGCACCGTCGTGATCGGCGAGGGCGAGCGCGACGAAGCGCCGATGCTGTTCATCGGCGAGCAGGTCGGCGCCGGCTGGAAGAGCAACGACAACGACTCGCCGAAGGTCGACATCGCGGTCGATCCGCTCGAGGGCACGAACCTGTGCGCGACCGGCGCGCCCGATGCGATCTGCGTGATCGCGATCGCCGACGACGGTCAGTTCCTCAACGCGCCCGATACGTACATGCAGAAGATCGCGGTCGGCCCCGAGGCGCGCGGCGTGATCGACCTCCGCGAGTCGCCGACCTGGAACCTCCAGCGGATCGCGAAGGCGAAGGGCAAGCGGGTCGAAGACTGCACCGCCGTCATCCTCGAGCGCGAGCGCCACGAGGCGCTGATCGCCGAGGTTCGCCAGGCCGGCGCGCGGATCCGCCTGATCGGCGACGGCGACGTCTCCGGCGCGGTGATGACGTGCAACCCCGACTCCGGCATCGACGTCCTGTTCGGCACCGGCGGCGCGCCCGAAGGCGTGATCTCGGCCGCCGCGCTCAAGTGCGTCGGCGGCGAGCTCCAGGCCCGGCTGCGGTTCCGCTCCGACGAGGAGCGCGCCCGCGCGAAGAAGATGGGCGTGAAGCCCGAGGATCACATCTACGGGATCGAGGACCTCGCGGCCGGCCACGTGATGTTCGCCGCGACCGGCGTGACGAAGGGCTATCTGCTCGATGGCGTCCGGTTCTTCGGTGACGGCGCGAAGACCGAATCGATCGTGATGCGCTCGAAGTCGGGCACGGTCCGCGTGATCAACGCGACCCACCACTTCAACACGAAGCCGAAGTACAGCTGGGCGACCGGCCTCGAGCCCTGAGCTAGACGACGGCCTTAGACGATCGTTCGCGCGGAACCAAGTGCGCGGCGCGAAGGTTGGCGCTCGAGCATGTGGCGCGGATACCAGACGATGGTCTGGCCGAGCTTGAACGCGAGCTGGACGCCACGGCCATACCAGCCGGCGATCGCGATCGACAGCAGTCCCACGGCACCGACGACCAGCGGGACGGTATCGCCGACGGCGCGTCCCTCGTAGCGATTCGAGATCGCGGTCGCGGTCGCGACGAACAGGATCAAGCCGAGCGCGGTGAATCCGGCCTGGCGAAACCCGGACGAGCGCGCGATCGTGAACCGCGGCAGCGACATGGCATCGAGCAGGCCGGCGAGGGCGGCAAACACCGCGATCGCTAACCCGCCGAGGTTCGCGAACAACGCGCCGCGGTAATAGGCTTCGTCGCCGGTCACTGCATGACTGGCGAGCGCGATCACCGTCAGCGTGAATGCGGCCACCGGCAGCACGATCAGGAGCGGATGCACGGCGCGCTTCGTCATACGACCTCCCCAGTGCATGCGTGAGGCCGGTCTTTGCGCCCCGGGAATCGCGCGCTTGCATTCGCGTCGCCGCGCGCGAGCGCTCGGGCGAGCTAGTCCGGTAGCGCGAAGTTGAGCTTCAGCGACTTGCCGGCGGCGATCGTGATCTTCTTCGTCACCGTCGGGTGGAGCGGGTTCTTGAACACGAGCGTGTGGGTCCCGGCGGTCATCTCGCGGTCCGCGAACGGCGTCTGGTCGAGCTTCTTGCCGTTCTCGAACACCTCGCTGTACGGCGTCGTGCGGATCGTGAGCCGGCCGAGCGCGGGCGCCACATGCACGGGGCCTCCGACCTTGTGGTTGAACGTCAGCTCGATCTTCAGGTGCTCGCCGGCCTCGATCGCGACGTGGCGGACCTCCGGCTGAAAGCCTGGGAGCTCGCCCTTGACGTCGAACGTGCCGGCCTCGACGACGATCTGTGCGGGGGCGACACGGATCTGATCGCCGACGTGCAGCTTGCCGCCACCCGGAATCGTCACGATCTCCAGGTACGCCTCCTTGCTGCGCGGCTCGCTGCTGCCTTGCTCGGCGGCGTCGACAGGTAGCGGCGGCGGCGGCGGGGCATCGGCCGGCGGCGTAGCGTCGGTGGGTTCGAGCGCGAGCAACAGGCTCGCATCGCCCTGCGGTGCGACCGCGGGCGCTCGTGGGTGCTTGCGCGAGGCACACAGCGCGATCGTGAACGAGATCAGCATCAGCCCGACGAGCCCGGCGATCGCGGTCGCGATCCGGATCCGGCGCTGGCGCGGATCGAGCGGCGCCGGCATGTGCGGGCGCGTGCGCCACGGCGTCAGAAAGCCGAGCGTGCGAGGGCGCGATTGCTGGATCGGCGCGACCTCGGGGCCTTCGACGCGGGGCCGCGGACCCGAGAGCGGAGACACGTGCTCGGTCGGCAGCTGCGCGGATGGACGGCCGGGTCGAGCGTCGCCGTTGCGATCGAGCATCACGGTCTCGCGCGCGTCGCTGGTCTCCTGATCCGCCGGGATCCCGGCGAGCACGGTCGCTTCGTTCGAAGCATCGGTCGACGCGACGGGGGCCGGGGCAACGCTCGGACGGACCGGCGGCGGTGCGATCATCGTCGGTGCCGTCGGCGCGGTCTTCGGCGAGCCCGCGAGCTCGGCCGCGGACTTGCGGACCTCGAGCGTATCGATCGAAGTCTCCTCGCCGTCCTGCGAGTCGCTCTGCGCCTGCGCGAGCCGCGACGCGCCGATCAACAACGGCGAGCCGACGTGGGGCGTCACCGCCGCTAGGCCGCGCGACGCGCCCGTCTTCGGCGATGCGACCGTGCCGGGCGCGACGACCTGCGTGCCCTGGCCACCAGCCGGCGCGAGCGACGGTAGCTGGCCGGTGTTCTCTCGCACGAAGTGCGTGCGGATCCACGTGCCGAGCTGCATCGGCGTCGCGATCTCCGGCGACGACTTGATCACCGCCTCGAGCGCCTGCGCGAGCTCGGCGGCGGTCGCCCGCTTCTCGCGCTTGGTCTCGAGCGCCCAACCGATCGCGTTCGCGAGACCCGTGGGGATGTGCGGCGCCGCCGAGCCGAGCGGCTCGAGCTTGCCGTCGCGGATCATCCGCATCGCCGCGACCGCGTCACCGCGCGGCACGATCGTGCGTCCCGCGAGCAGCTCCCACAGACAGATCGCGAGCGAGAACACGTCGCTGCGGCCGTCGAGCGGCTGCGCGATCGTCTGCTCCGGCGACATGTACGCGTACTTGCCTTTGACCTGGCCCGGGCTCGTGTGTTGTTCGGTCGCGGTCGCCGCCTTCGCGATCCCGAAGTCCACCAGCTTCACGATCCCGTCGTACGAAACCATGATGTTCGCAGGCGACACGTCGCGGTGGACGAGCCCGAGCGGCTTGCCGTTGGCGCCGCGCAACTCGTGCGCGTGATGCAACGCTGCGGCCGCGTCGGCGCCGATCCGCGCGATCAGCGTCGGCGACATCTTCTGGTGAGCCTCGCCGGCCTTGAACAGCTGACCGGCGTGAACGCCGTCGACGTACTCCATCGCGATGAAGTAGTCGTGGTCGACTTTGCCGAACTCGTAGATGTGGACGATGTTCGGGTGCGAGAGCTGGGCGGCGAGCTTGGCCTCGGCGAGGAACATCCGCACGAAATCGCCGGAGTCCGCGAGGTGCGGGAGGATGCGCTTCACCGCGACGCGGCGGTCGAAGCCCTCGAGCCCACGCTGCTGGGCGAGAAACACCTCGGCCATGCCACCGCGGGCGATCCGGCGAAGCAGCACGTACGAGCCGAACTTGATACCTGCGTCGGCGGGCACGGCCGGCTGCATCATACCCGGTGCTGACCCCGACTGCCCCGTCTGTCAGTGCCTGCCACTATTCGGGCAAATGCCTCTTGTGCATGATCGGCCGCGATGATCAGGGTCGCCGCATTCGCGTGCGTGGGCTGCGCCTTGGGGTGCGCCGTCGAGCGCGGTTCGCCGCCTGCAACCGTTAGCGTCGGCGGTGACTCGCCGCTCGCCGCCGTGTTCGTGCGCGTGGCGGTCGAAACCGGCGTGCCCACCGACGAGCTCGCCGCGACCAGCTGGGTCCGCTCTCGGTTCCGCGCGGCGACCGAGGCGACGATGCGCGACGACGCGGCGTGGCTTCGCGGCGGTGCGCTCGGCGACGACTACGTCGCCATCGACGCCGCGCTCGCGCGCGGGATCTCCGGGCTCGACGCGAACGGGCGCAAGCTGATCGTGACGCGCCGGGCGAGCAGCGGCGCTCTATCGGAGATCGCGCAGGGCCTCGACTACACCGGTGCGACGTGGGTGCCGGCGAGCACGGCGAACTATCAGGTCGCGTCGCGCGGCGTCGGCAGCATCGACCACATCGTGATTCACGATACCGAGGGCAGCTTCGCGGGCTCGGTCAGCTGGTTCCAGGATCCCTCGGCGCAGGTCTCGGCGCACTACATCGTGCGATCGACCGACGGGCACGTCGATCAGATGGTCGCCGAGAAAAACATCGCGTGGCACGACGCGTGTTTCAACACGCACACGATCGGCATCGAGCACGAGGGCTACGAGGCGCATCCCGACGCCTGGTACACCGAGGCGATGTACGAGAAGTCGGCCGCGCTGACCTCGTACCTCGCCGACAAGTACGGCATCGCGAAGGAGCACGGCCCGATCCTCGGTCACGGCGAAGCGCCCGATTGCAGCGATCACACCGATCCGGGCCCGGGCTGGAACTGGGACCACTACATCGAGCTCGTGAAGGCCGGCGGAGCAGGGCAGTACCTCGCGGGCGACATCACCGTCGATGCACCCGCGACGATCGTCTCCGGCGAGCTCGCGACCGTCACCGTCACCGCGGTGAACCACGGGACGTCGGCGTGGGATCTCGACGCGACCCGCATCGGCACGCAGGGACCCCAAGATCGCGACTCGCAGCTCTACGTCGCGGGCAACTGGATCGCGCCGAATCGCGCCGCTGCGGTCGACGCACCGACTGCGCCCGGTGCGTCCGGCACGTTCACGTTCCAGATCGTCGGCCCGCAAGTCGCCGAGCCCACCGCGATCGACGAACAGTTCGAGCTCGTCGAAGAAGGTGGTGCCTGGTTCGGCCCGACGTTCGATCTCGGGATCCAGGTCGTACCAGCACAGGCTGACATGACCGTCGACCGTAGCGGGTGCGACGCGGGTGGCGGCAGGGCAGGTACGCTCGTACTGCTCGCGCTCGTCGGCCTGCGCCGTCGTCGTTGACCTTGTCGGGTGCCACAGATGCGCATAAACTATGCGCATGGCGACGCGTGCAAAGAAAGTAGCGACGAATCTGTCGCTGCGTGCGGACCTGGTCGCCGAGGCAAGAGCACTCGACCTCAACCTTTCGGAGGTCGTCGACTCGGCGATCGAGGCCGCGGTCCGCAGCGCGCGCGAGGCTGCGTGGCAGGCCGACAATCGCGAAGCGATCGATCAGTACAACGAGTTCATCTCCAAGCACGGCCTGTTCAGCGCTGGGCGGCGTCGTTTCTGATGGCGCAGTTCGATGTCCTACGAAACCCTCAGGGGGGCGTCTATCCGTTCGTCGTCGATCTCCAAAGCGAGGCGCTGTCTCGACTCGCGACCCGGATTGTCGCGCCGATGATCGCGATGAAGCGCTACGGGCGTAAACCGATCACCAGACTCAATCCGGTTGCCCGGATCAAAGGGGTCGACTACGTCATTCTGGTCCAGGACCTCGCATCCGTGCCTGTCGCTGATCTGGGAGAGCAGGTCGGATCGATGGTCTCGCTGAGACCGGAGTTGATCGCGGCGCTCGACTTGATGTTCACGGGCGTCTAACCTCGCCGCGTGCGTTTCGTTCTGGTGACCTTCGTGGCGGCCGCCGGCTGCACCGACGCGATCACCGTCGAGATCGCGAGCGATCGGCCGGTGCCGTCCGCGATCGATCACGTGTGCATCGGCGTCGCCGATACGAAGGTCGGCGGTGGCCAGTTCGGGCAGGACTACGCGCTGACCGGCGATCTCGGCAGGCTGCCGCAGACCCTGCGGGTCGAGGCGGGCCACGCCGGTTCGGCGCTCGCATGGGTCCGCGGCGATCGCGGTGGCGTCGCAGCAGCGCTCGCGTCGGCGCGCACCGATTTCTCGCGCGATCTGACGCTGTCGTTAAACACCTGCGTCAAAGGCCCCGGTGGCGCACCGGCCCAGCAGGGCGACGCGGTCGGCCCCGCCGCTGCGAAGCTCGCGGCGAGCGAGGGTCCGGGTGGCAACCTCGTCGTCGCGATCGGCCCGAGTGGTGCCGCCGTGATCGACGCGCAACACGGTGCGCTCGTGACGTCCGCGGGGCCGACGCCGCCGGCCGGCAACCCGATCGCGATCGTCGCCGCGGATCTCGATGGCGATTGTGACGACGACCTCGTGATCGTGACCGACGGCGCGCCGCCGACGGTGTGGATTCGCGACGGCCAGGGCTTCAAGGACGGTGGCACGATCGGCGGATCGATCGCCGCCGCGGTCGCACTCGGCGACGTCGATCGCGACGGTCGCACCGACGTCGTGCTCGGCTACGCCGGCACGCTCGAGCTCTGGCTCAACGATGGCGCGGGCAACTTCACGCACGCGACGCAGGCGCTCTCCGGCGCCGGCCACGTGTCGTCGGTCAGCGCACTCGCGCTCGGCGACGTCGATGGCGACGGCTCGCCCGATCTGATCGTCGGCCAGTCCAGCGCGCCGCTCGCCGCATGGCTCGGCGGCACCGGCACGTTCACGTTCTCGACCAGCATCGTCCCGGCGGTGTCGCTCCCCGTCGTGTCGCTCGCACTCGCCGACGCCGATGGCGACTACGATCCGGATCTCGCCGTCTCGGTCAAAGGTGCGGCGATGCGGCTCTACATCGATCGCGACGGTCACCTCGAGGATCAATCGTTCGTGCGGTTGCCGCAGCCGGCACCGATCGCGAACGCGGTCGCATTCGGTGGTTGGGACGACGGCTGCGAGCCCGACGCCGTGATCGCGGCCGACGCCGGCGCGGCGACGCTGCACGGCCAGCCCACCGGGACGTTCGCGTCCGCCCAATCCGCGCCGCCTGCGAGCGCTGTCGTGATGACGGACATCGACGACGACGGTGACCTCGATGCGCTGCTCGCGACCGATCAAGGAGTCGTATGGCTCGCACGCTAGTCATCTTCGCGCTGCTGCTCGGCGTCGCGCACGCCGATCCGATCGGCGCCGGTGCCGTCGGACCGCAGGCGATCGAAACGTTCCTCGCGCGCGGCCAGAAGCTGTTCGACGATCAGGACTACGCCGCTGCGATCCAGACGCTGTCGCCGGTCACTCGCGATTCGCGCGCGACTCGCGCCCAGCGCTTGCGCGCACTCGAGCTGATAGCGCTCGCCGATTTGATCCGTGGAGACGAAGGCTCCGCGCGCGCGACCTTCGAGCGCATCCTCGATATCGATCCGGGCTACCAGCTCCGCGATCCGAGCGGCTCGCCGAAGGTGCGCGCGTTCTTCGAGTCGTTGAAGAAGCAGCTGATCCCCGGCTTCGATCCGAACGCCGGTGCCGATCTCGAGCACGCGGCGCCGACCGCCGCGACCGCCGGTCGTCCGCTCGAGATCGAGGCGCGTGCGACCCGCGGCAACGTGTTCGACCTCGTGCTCGCGACTCGGCATCGCGGCGAGCTCGCGTACAAGATCGTCGCCGCGACGCCGCGCGGTGATGGCCGCTGGCGCGTCCGGGTCACGCCCGATCCGTCGGCGAAGCCGTACGTGCTCGAGTACTACCTCGAGGCGCGCGACGCCGGCGGAGCCGCGATCGCCCGGGTCGCATCGCCCGATCAGCCGCTGGAGATCGCACTCGCCGCCGGCGGTGCGACCGACGCGAAACGACCCTGGTATGGCCGCTGGTACGTGATCGCGGGTGCGGCCGTTGTCGCCGCCGGGGTGACCGGCCTCGCTGTCGCCGCGTCGCGAGGCCCTGGTCCCGGCACGTTACCGCCGGGCTCGGTCACAGTGACGCCCTGAGCCCTCACGGCTTCCGCGCCTGTTAGCTCCGTCGTGACTTCGATCATCGTCGGAAAACCTCAAGTCTTGTCTAATTGCGAAGACCGGGCGCGGGGGCAATTTGGCCTTGACCCCTATGAACAACCTCCAGTAGGGTCCGGCATCTTTCGGTAACGAGATGAGAGGGAACAAGATGCAGAAGCTAGCTTTGGCGCTGTGCGCAGCACTCCTGGTCGCGTGCGGTAGCAGCTCGGACAACAAGGTCCACATCGTGAACGACAGCGGTTCCGGCAGCGGCTCGGACGCTACGTGTAACCCGCTCGCTCAGACCGGTTGCAACACCGGCGAGAAGTGCACGTGGATCTACGACCTCGTCTCGGCCGACGGCACGAACATCCTCGGTCACGTCGGCTGCGCGCCGGACGGTGACAAGACCGCTCACACGCAGTGCACGCGGCAGCCGGCCGGCCCGCAGGGCTGGGACGATTGCAAGGCAGGCACGTTCTGCAAGGCGAAGCGCGAGCTCGTCGGCCCCGGTGGCACGGGCGTGTGCGAGCAGGTTTGCGACAACACCGGTTCGAACGCGGCCGCTGGTTGCGCGACCGACTCGGCGTGCGTCGCCTACCACAACATCTTCGAGGTCTCCTCGATGAACGTCGCCGGCGTGTGCGACTACAAGTGCGATCCGTTCGCGGACAACGACTCGCTGCATGTTGGTTCGGCTGCCGTCATGCGCTCGGGTAGTGCATGCCAGAGCTACGAGCAGTGCACGGGTTCCCCCGGCCGGACGCTGCCGACTTCGTTCTCGTGCGCGCGCGAGTACAACACCGACCTCCAAAACCGCGCCGAGTGCACGACGTCGAGCGGTAACTCGCTCCAGGCCGCAAATCCGTTGTCCCGCGTCGCGTGTGCGAGCGCGAGCAACGGTTGCTCGCAGGGCTTCATGCCGCTCCTGTACGAAGACACGAGTGGCTCGATGATCGTGACTTGCACCGCGATGTGCCGCCCGAAGACCTGCTACCAGGGCAACTGCGGCGGTAGCGGAGCAGCGTCGAACCTCACCGGCGATCCGGCGTTCACGACGTCGGACGGGCGCCACCATCGCTGCCAGCCGACCGACATCGCCGGCGACGTCGTTCCGGCCATCTCGGGCGGAACGTTCCCGGCGGACATGTACAACATGAACCTCGATGCCGATTCCTGCGTGTTCAACTGGTCGTTCGAATTCGACATGAACGGCAACTTCATCACCTCGGCCTGGGACGACACGGTGGGTTGGTGCGAGCGTAAGTACCTCTACAAGTACGACAAGAACCGCGACGGCATGATCACCGCCGCAGACGATCAGCCGGAGCCGAAGTGCGACTTGATTCCGGTCGCGAAGGGCACGGGCTCGGCCGACGGCTCGGGCAATTGCACCGTCGACAACGGCTGCGCGGGCGCGGGCTACTTCGCTTGCACGACGGCCGCGGAAGCCGGCGTCGGCATGTTCCAGAGCCAGGGCCACAAGAGCCTCGTGGCTCGTCCGTACCCGGCGTACAACACGCAACCTCGCCTGTGATTCGCTGCGTTAGTTGCTAGTACCAAGCGCCGGGCGACCGGCGCTTTTTCGTTGGTGAGGAATTCATGTCGAAGCTGTTGCTGCTCGCGATCGTTGTCTCGTCTGCGTGCAAAGGAAAGCCCGAGCGTCGCGAGGCGCCGCCGAATGCCCAGTCAGGTTCATCGATTGCCACGAGTGCAACTGCTCCCAAGGTAGATGGGACCGGCGTCCTGCATCTTCCTCATGGCAATGGCACGGCGCCGAAGCTGACCAAGGGGCCGCTAACCCGACAGGCGATCGACCGAGTCCTCGCCTTGCGCTTCGAAGGCTTCGGGCTGCAAAACGACGAGAACAAGGTCACAGGCACCATCGCGTCCGTGATCCGCACGATCGATCATCCGAAGTACAAGGTGACCATCCAGATCCGTCCGTGCAAAGGGGCGTGCATGCCGATCGACCTCGCGAAGTGGCAGGCGCGCACGGATCTCAAGGACGACGTGATGGGACCCGAGATGCGCGCTTCGTCCCAGATCAAGTTCGTCGTCGGCCAGACCGACGTCAACGCGCAGCCGATGATCTACACGTACCAGTACGGGATTTTGAAGAGCGCAGACGGCACGCGGTATACGGACACGTACGCACTCTGGTTCAACGACGGAAACTACGAGATCCGTTCGATCGCGACGTACGCGGACAATCCACCCGCTTCCGTCGAAGAGATGCTCCAACTGGCCCCGGAGTCCGACCTCGAGAAGGTCGCGAAGTCTTTCATGGACGTCTACACGCAGGCCTGGGTCGACTAAGATCGAGCAACTTCACGGGCGGAGGGACGACACGGTGTCCATGCGTATTTTCATCATCGTCGGACTCGCGCTTAGCGTGGGTGCGTGCACCAAAAAGAATCCAAACCTTTGCTGCACGTCACAAGCCGATTGTGACGCCATCGGCGTTCCGCTCGGGACGGGATGTGCGGACGGCCTCGTCTGCCGCGGAAATCAGTGCATCGCCGAGACCTGCACCTCGTCGATGGATTGCGATGCGGCGGCTCCGTTCTGCGACGGACAGACCTGTCTAGAGGCGTGTTCTGCGGACTCGCAGTGTCCTGGATTCGGTCAGGATCCGAGCGCAGTATTCTGCGAGAGTGGAGCTTGTGTCGCGTGCCGTGCGACCATGAACGACTGTCCGTCCGACAAACCAATTTGTGACACCGGGGTGTGCCGGGCGTGTGCTGCCGACGCGGACTGCGCGAGTGATGTATGCGATGTCGCAACCGGTAGCTGTCGCGATGCCTCGACCGTGCTGTATGCGTCGCCGACTGGGAGTGCATCAGCCGAGTGCACGCAGATCGCGCCATGCACGATCGCTGGTGCGATGACGCACGTGACAGCAACACATGACCTGGTCCGGCTCCTGGATGGAACCTTCCATGAGGATCTTGCGTTCCCTGCGGGCATCAAGGTGACAATTCTCGGCGGCGCGACGGAAGTCATCGGCGTGAACGCATCGGTGATGATCAACGCTGCGGAGAATTCAAACATCACGTTGCGCAATGGGAAGTACACGGCGACCACGCCCAATATGGCGCCACCGCAACATACGTTCCTATGCCTTGCAACCGCTGCTCAACCGACGTCCCTCACGTTTCAGGGAGTCACCACGAGTGGCGGCATCCTATCTACGAGCAACAACTGTAAGTTGAGCCTGCAGCGTTCGAAATTCTTCGGAGACATCCAAGGAGAGAACGGCGGATCGGTGGCAATGGATCAATCCACGCTCGCCGGCGGTCTCACGTTCCTGAGTGACGTTAATAACCTGCAGCTCGACATCAAGAACAGTCTGTTCAGCTACGGCATTCAATTCCCAGGCTCGGGCATTGTCAGCGGAACCGTCGCATTTTCAACCTTCGTCATGCAGCAGTACGCGTTCTGTTCGGGGCATGTCCTGTTCGAGAACAACATCTTCTTCTCTACGAACTCCCTGGGTGTCGGGTACGCGGTCGCTCACAGTGGTACGTGCACCTCGACGTTTGATCACAACCTCGAGTATCCGCAGGATGTTCCCGTCGGCACCAACGTCGTGATCGGGGATCCGAAGCTCAAAGACGTGCCGGGCAACGACTTCCATCTGCTGATCAATAGCGCTGCGATCGACGCCGCAGATCCCGCGGCGACCGACGCGTACGACTTCGATGGAACTACGCGACCGCAGGGCAGTGGCCGAGACATCGGCGCATTCGAGTACCACTGACGATCTTATGGTCCGGCGGTAGTAGGCGCCGAGCCGGCTAGGGTCGGTTGTCCGCTCCTTTGTCCGAGCGTGTCCGGGTACTCCGGACGGCTCGGACACTTCGTCGCGTCTTGTCGCGTAGTTAGCCGCGGCACGAAGTACGCAACTGCCCCACGCACCGGCCGATACGAGCCGCCGTGCAACGCAGGAGACAAGGAGCAGCTATGAGTTTTGATCCGCGCGAGACGCAGTCATTGGGCGAGGAGCAGCGGCGCAACGCGACGGTGGTCGGGTTGCGCCGCGTGTCGA
>Ga0105245_10000236_pt1 | contig 52639 bp, 52 predicted proteins | sample KBSM54metaG_FD_81523 | JGI IMG/M metagenome (GOLD analysis project Ga0105245, IMG submission 81523) | Miscanthus rhizosphere microbial communities from Kellogg Biological Station, Michigan, USA - KBS M5-4 metaG | ecosystem: Host-associated > Plants > Roots > Rhizosphere > Soil | place...
GCTTGCCCTTGCCGCCCGAGCGGACGCTGAGCGTGACGGGTGTCCCGGGAGCCCCCTTTATCCGCGAGACGGCCACGTCCTCCGGGACTCCGGAGATCGACTTGCCGTCGACGCCGACGATCACGTCGTTGGGCTTGAGGCCCGCGCTCTTCGCCGGGCTGTCGGGCAGCACGGTCGAGACTTGCAGCCCCTGCTTCACGCCGCTCACCGTCAGCCCGACGCCCGAGAACTGGCCCGAGTTCGTCTGGTCGAACTGGCGGAGCTCCTTCGGGTCGAAGTAGTGAGAGAACTTGTCGCCGTAGCGTTTCTTGAGCGCCGAGATCATCCCGTCCACGGACGCGTTTTGGAGCAGCGAGGATTGGACCGGCTTGAAGTAGTTCTGCTCGATCACGTCCTGGGCGTCCGTCGAGGTGCTCGACGAGGACTTGAAGCCCCCGGTCAGCGCGACGATCACGACCGCGATCGCGGCGGCGGCAACCGCCCCGGTCGCGAAGCCGAGGATGAAGCGCTCGCGACCGTGAGCGCGGGGGTCGCTCAAATGCGGAGGAAGCGGCGCAACACGATGCCGCTTCCGATCATGGAAACGACTACCGACGCGCCGAGCAAGACGATGATCAGGGGCACGAACCCCACAGTAGAGAAGTTGTCGATCAGGGCGAAGTTCTGGGACAGCGGATCGATGATCGTCACCTTCCCGACCCACAGCATCGCCACCGCGATCCCCGCGCCGGCGAGCCCCACGATGAGCCCCTCGATCACGAACGGCCAGCGGATGAACCAGTTGGTCGCGCCAACGAGCCGCATCACCTCCACCTCACGGCGACGCGCGTAGATCGACAGTCGGATCGTGTTCGCGATCAGCATCAGGGAGATGATCAGGAGCAGGACCGCGATCACGGACAGGATGATCTTCACCGCATTCGTGACCGTGCGGATCGTGTCTGCGGCCTTCTGGCCGTTGTTGACCTCCTCGATGGCCGGGCTGATGGGCTTGGGCTTGCCGTTCGGACCCGGCGGGACGATCGCGTTCTGGATCGAGCGAAGGTTGTTGGCGTTGTCGGGGTGGACGACAACCGCCAGCGGCAGCGGGTTCTTTCCGTGGAGCTGCGTGATGCCCTGGCCGATCGCGCCCTTGCCAACCTCGGCGCGAAGCTGCTTGAGCCCCTCCTGCTTCGAGACGAAGTCCGTCCGCTCCACGTGGGGGATCTTGTTGATCTCCTTCTGGGCCGCCTTCGCCTGCTTGGTGGTGGAGTCCGGGAACATGTAGACGTAGAGCGCCAGCTGGGACTGCACGTTCTGGGTCGTCGTGGAGCTCGCCTTGATCACGGGGATGAACACGCCCAGCAGCAGGGTGGTCATGACGACGGTGACGATGGCGGCGAGGCTCGGGGAGGCGCTGCGGCGCAGGGCGCGGAACGCCTCGGCGATGAAGAAGAAGATCCGGCCCACCGTCAGCTCCTCGGCGGCGGGCTCACCGCAGCCTCACCGTTCGTGTGCCCCTCGCGGACGCCCATCTCGGCACGCACGCGCACGCCGAACTCGCTCGTGGACTCCTCGTCGTACGTTGCCGTCACCTGATCGCGCACCAGCCGGCCCTCGTCGAGCGCGAGCACCCGGCGGCGCATCTTGTCGACCATTTCACGGTTGTGAGTGACGACCAGCAGGGTGGTCCCGGTGCGGTTGATCCGGTAGAGCAGCTGCATGATCCCGATTGCGGTCTCGGGATCGAGGTTCCCCGTCGGCTCGTCCGCGAGGAGCAGGGGCGGATGGTTCACGAACGCCCGAGCGATCGCCACGCGCTGCTGCTCACCCCCGGACAGCTGGTCCGGATAGTTGTGGACCTTGCCTTGGAGGCCGACGAGCCGCAGGATCTCAGGGACCTTGCGCCGGATGTCGCCGCGGCCGGCGCCGGTCACCTTGAGCGTGTAGGCGACGTTGTCGTAGACGGTGCGGTTGGGAAGCAGCTTGAAGTCCTGGAAGACGGTGCCGATCCGGCGGCGGAGGTGGGGGATGCGCCGCTTCGGGAGGCGATCAACGTCGTGGCCGGCGATCAGCACCTGGCCGCTCGACGCCGGGACCTCGCCGATGAGGGTCCTGATCAGGGTCGATTTGCCGCAGCCGGTGGGGCCGACGACGAAGACGAACTCCCCGCGCTCAATCCCGAACGACACGCGCTCCAGCGCAACGTGGCCGCCGTGGTAGACGACGGTGGCGTCGCGCAGCTCGACGATCGGCGGCCGGGCGGGAGCGGCCACCGGCGCGTCATCGTGGGACCGCTCGGTGCGGTCCTCAGCGGCGCGCCTGCGCCGTCTACGTGTCGGAAGTAGCGACATGCGAACGTCTTTCTTCGATGCGCCGCACAATCCTTGCCGCCTGAATCCCTGCACTCGGCCTTGCGCGACGGAGCCGCGAAAGCGTAGCGAAGATCGTTAGCGGTCCCTCACACTTGCACGCGAATTTGCGCGCGGTGCCGGTCGAGCGCTAGGTCCACTCAGGGCCGAAGAGCGGCGGGCGCGAGACGATCGGCTTCAGGACCAGCGCCTCGCGGGCCCGGTCCGCGATCCCCCGAGCCGTGAGGCCGAAGTGCTCCATGCAGGCCTCGCCGGTTCCGGAGAGTCCGAACTCGTCGCCCATGCCGACGGCGAAGATCGGCACCGGGTGCTGCTCGGCCGCCACCTGCCGGACGGCGTCGGCGAGGCCGCCGGCGACCCGGTGCTCCTCGGCCGTCACTCCGACACCCGTCTTGCCGAGCGACTCCAGGATCGTCTCGGAGTGCAGCGGCTTGATGATCGAGACGTTCAGCACCTCTGCCTCGACGCCGTCCTCGGCCTCGAGGGACTCGGCGGCCTCCATCGCGCGCCAGACCATGTGACCGGTCGCGATCAGGCTGATGTCCTTGCCCTCGCGCACGACGTCAACGCCGCCACCGAGCGTCTTGGGGATGTCCTCGTAGACGATCGGCGTCGCCGGCCGGCCGAAGCGCATGTACATCGGCTCGTCGCGCTCGTACGACTCGGCGGTGGCGCGGTAGGCCTGGTTGTAGTCGGCCGGGACGACGACGGTCATCCGCGGCATCGCCCGCATCAGCGCGATGTCCTCGATCATCTGGTGTGAGGCGCCGTCCTCCCCCAGCGACACGCCCCCGTGAGAAGCGCCGATCCGCACCTTCAGCTCGTTGTGGGCGATGCCCAGGCGAACCTGGTCGTAGGCGCGCCCCGACGCGAAGATCGCGAAGGTCGAGCAGTACGGGACCTTCCCGGTGGCCGCGAGGCCGCATGCCATCGACATCATGTTCGCCTCCGCGGCGCCGACGTTGAAGAACCGGTCCGGGAACTTCTTGCCGAACTTGATCGCCTGGGTGGAGCTGGCCAGGTCGGCGTCGAGGGCGACGACGTCCTGGTGCTCCTCGCCGAGGTCAGCGAGGGCGTCGCCGTAGCCCGCTCGGGTCGCGGTCGGCTCGGTCTTGGCCTCGGCCGGCATTTATCCCTCGTCCCTCGCCGCCTGGAGCGCTTTGGTCTGCTCCTCGAGGCGGCTGGTCAGCTCCTCCAGCGCCTCGGCGGCGAACTCGGGGCTGACCGCGGCCTTGCCGTGGAAGCCGAACCGTCCCTCCATCGTCGAGACCCCTTTGCCCTTGGTCGTCTGGGCGATGATCGCGGCCGGCTTGCGCACCGTCCGGCTGCGCTCGAGCGCCTCCACCACCTGCTCCATGTCGTGGCCGTCGATCTCGACCGTGTCCCACCCGAAGGCCTCGAACTTGGCGCGCATGTCGCCGATGTCCATGACCTCCTCGGTGGTGCCATCGGTCTGCAGGTGGTTGTAGTCGACGATCGCCGTGATGTTGGGGACGCCGAAGTGCACAGCGGCCGTCGCCGCCTCCCAGGTCTGCCCCTCCTGGCAGTCGCCGTCGGAGAGCACGCCGAACACCTGGGCGGTCTCGTCGAGATCGTCCAGCCGCAGCGCAAGAGCGATCCCGAGGCACATCGAGAGGCCCTGCCCCAGCGAGCCGGTCGAGACCTCGATGCCGGGCGTGCGCTGCATGTCTGGATGCCCCTGGAGCTGGGCGCCGATCTGGCGCAGCCCCATCAGGTCCTCGAGCGGGAAGTAGCCGTGCTGGGCGAGGGCGGCGTACTGGATCGGCGCCGCGTGGCCCTTGCAGAGCACGAAGCGGTCGCGGGCCCGCCAGTCCGGGTTGTCCGGGTCGTGTCGAAGGACCCGGTAGTAGAGCGCGGTGAGGATGTCGGCCGCCGAGAGCGAGGAGTCGAGGTGGCCGGACTTCGCGACCGCGAGCATCCGCACGCAGTCGACGCGCAGGACGGTCGCCCAGCGCTCGAGCTCGGCGATGCTCGGTTGCGCCGCACCCCTCTCGGCGAGCCTGGGCGGCGGCTTGGGATCCGGTACCGGCGTCAGGTGCCTCACGGCGGCGAGATTAGCGTTCAATGCCACGAGCGGGCCCAGCCTATGAACGCTCATGGACGGAACCGACCGACCCGATCCCCGCAACGAGCGGGGTTTCGCGCCTTCCACTCGCGCCGCTATAACGGACGGGTGCGGCGGGCCCTCTCAGCGACGGGACTTCTCGTCACGGCGGCGATGGCGCTCGGAGTCACCGCCTGCGGGGGCGGCGACCAGGCGTCCACCACGACGGAGGCATCCACCGGCTCCTCGACCGGCGTGGCGCCGACGACCCCGCACCAGGGTGCTCAGCCTGGCCGGAGGCCCAAGGCGAAGGGCACCGGCCATAAGGACTCGGCGCGGGACCGGTCCAGGCATCACCCGGTCAAGGCGGCCGTGTCGGAGACGAAGCCGGCCCGCCTGGACCCTGCCCAGCGCCGCGCGGCGGCGGTCGTTCGCGGCTACGTCCAGGCGCTCAACTCCCGCAACGGCGGACGCGTCTGCGCCCTCTTCGTCCCCGGCGCGCTGAACGAGGTCAAGTTCCCGCGCGATCGGGGTGACTGCGCGTCGTCGCTGGGCTCGTCGATCGGCTACCGCGATCCGCGCGGGTTCCCCGTCTATCGAGGATCGCACATGAGCCGAATAGCGTCGGTCAAGATCGACGGAGCCGACGCGCGCGTCGTGGCCACAGTCGTGACCGACTTCGCCGGCAACCGCGAGCCGTCGATCGAGGACGACGTCGTGTACCTGCATCAGGAGGGCGGACGCTGGCTGATCTCCAAGCCGAGCACGGCGCTGTACCGCGCGATCGGCGTGGGCGACATCCCGCCGACCGTCCTCGCCCCGCCGAAGTGATCGTCAGCTAGGTGATGGTGGAGCGGGTATCGCGGCCGCCAGGGGTCACGTCGAGGACGTTCCAGACCGGCCAGATCGAGTCGACGTGCCGCGCGCCCATGTCTGCGTCTCGCGGCGCGTAGAAGAGCTCCGACGCCCACGAGTGCCGGATCTCGTCGCCGTCGCGAACGAACACGTTGAGGATCGGCGCCTGCTCGCCGTCCGGCGACTCGGCGTTGTAGTCGCGGTTGAAGGTGTTGTTCCGCGAGGAGAGGAGCCGCAGGTGCCCCCAGCCGCGCTCCCCGGCGAAGGTCCTGATCCGCTCGGGAGTCGTCTTCGCGACCACCGCGAGGTTGAGGTCCTCGTAGAGCCAGCGCGCCGCGCCGTCGAGACCGTCGAGGATCGAGGTGCACGAGGGGCACGGGGTCTCGGCGAGCGGCAGTCGCTCGGTCTCGCCTCCCGGCATCGCCGGCCTGGTGTCGCGGGAGTAGCGCGGGAACATGAAGCTGTAGACGACGAGCGTGTCCTTCCCGGGTGCGAACAGCTCGGAGAACGGAACCTCGCCGCCGCCCTCCGCCGCCTCCTCGAAGAGGTAGTCATCGGGAACGGGCCCACCGGCCGGCAGCGCGCGCCGCTGTTCCGCGACGCGCTCGATCGAGGCACGAAGCTCGGCCTCCGCCTCGAGCAGCTCGTTGCGCGCGCGGCGGTACTTGCTGGACTCACCGGGAAAGCGGATGTCGGGGCCCACGGACAGCGAGGCCGAGTCTACGCCGCTGCGCTGCTCCTTTGCGCGAAAACAGAAGTGCCTTGTCCTACTTGAACGGGACGGTCACGGGACCGGGTAGGCGGCGATAGACGGCGAAGAAGTCGCGATCGTCGGGGGTGAGGTAGCGGGTCGCGGGCTGCATCGGGTTCGGGCCGACCTCCGTCGGGATGAGGCCGTGGTGATGGGTGTAGGTGATCAGGGTGTGCCATTCGGGGTTGATGTCGAACTCCATCGCCCGAACCGCCCCCGCGCGCTTCAGGATCCGGGCGAGCGAAGTCACGGTCTGGCCGTCCGCGGCCGCGTAGATCAGGTTGCCGCGGCGGTCGATGCCGACGCCGGTGCGCCACACACGAACGGCATTACCGAGCGTGTAGCCCCACTGGCTGCTGTCGTTAAGCGCCGGGCTGAGCTTTCCGTTCCAGATGATCGGCGGCAGGCTCTGGCGGCTCCACGCGACGTTCGGCCCTGCGTTCGGTCCACCGCTCCACTTCTTGATCGCGACGCGGCCGTCTCGATAGCCGATGAGGGTGGCATTGCCGTCCGCCAGCGGCTCGTTCACGAGGCCGTTGTCGGTCGACCCGTTGTTGACGTCCGAGTAGATGAAGCCGCTGTTGAAGGTCGCAAGCAGGCGCGAGCGCTGGTCGTTGGGAACCATCATCGGCCCCCGTACGGCGGCGTTCGGCGGCTCGTAGCGGCCCGGATAGAACGCGAGCGCGGTGCGCGTGTGGTCGAACCAGGCCACGTAGGCGACGGTGCTCGGATAATTGATCTGGGAGCGAAAGGTCGTCACCAGCACCGGCGGGCCGCCCTTGACCGGCGGGCCGGTCGGCTTCCAGATCCCTTCGCCGGGCAGCGGGTTCGCGAAGACCGGCCTGATCGCCGGCGGCCAGGGAGCAGCCTTCTTCTTTTTCGCCTTCGTTGGCCTCCCCGTCGTCGGCAGGCGCTTCAGCTGCGGCCCGCCCTTCTGCGGCGCGTTCCAGGTGTAGTAGACGTGCTCGACCTCGTCGACCACCTGGTTGCCGTAGGGCACATCGGCTCTCACCCACTCGACACTGCGCGCACCGAAGGGCATGCTCGAAGGCCGCAGCATCCAGTGCGCGTACGAGTAGATCGCGGGGAGCAACAGCAGCAGGATGACCACGACCACGATTCGGCGCCACCGCCACCTGCGTCGGGCCGGACCACCGTCTCCAGACCTCCGCAGACCGCCCACGCGAGACACCCTAGGCTCGCTCGATCAGACGGTACCGAAGATGCCGGGTAGCCGCGGCCAACTCCTCGGCGCATCGTCATTCACCGACCTTGCCGGAGGGTCAAGGCCCGATAAGCGTTTCTTCAAGAGTCGCCCACGGCACTTCTTGAGCGTCCACTTAGGGCCCCCGCCCATACTTGGAGCATGGAAGCGCTTGAGATCGTCGCGTTGGTGGTCATCGTGATCGCAGCACTCGGACTCGGCGCCATCTGGACGGCGACAGTCATCCACTGGTTCCGGACCAACCACCCCATCCGCTAACACCCATCCGCGGCCGTCTGGCTCTTCGAGAGTCGGATTCACCGCCATATACGTGGTCGATCCCCGCTCGATCGGTGTCGCGCACCAGCTACGTCCGCACCGAGATGTGGTCGGCGGATCCTCGGCCACGGCTCAGGCCCGGTTGTGGTTGACGACCTCGACGTTGTGCCCGTCCGGGTCGAGCACGAACGCGCCGTAGTAGCCCGGGTGGTAGACGGGGCGCTCGCCCGGCGCTCCGTGGTCCTCGTAGCCTGCCGCGAGGGCGGCGGCGTGGAACGCGCGCACGGTGGCGTCCTCGTGTGCGGGGAAGGCGAGGTGGACGTGCTCCGTGAGCGGCCGCTCGTCCCGGACGAGCGAGAAGCTGTGGTCCGGGCCGGACAGCTGCACGCGGCCGGGCTCGTCGTGCGCCAGGCGGAGCCCGGCGTGCGGGGCGATCGTCGTGTAGAAGCGCCGGGAAGCCTGCGGGTCGCGGACGCGGATCCACAGGTGGTGCACGCTGCCGCCGGGCACGGCGTCCTCGCGGTCGGTGTGGACCGCCTCGACGCTGTTGCCGTCGGGGTCGAGTAGGAACCCGCCGTAGTACGTCGGGCCGTACTGCGGTCGCGGCCCCGGCGCCCCGTCGTCGCCGTACCCTGCGTCGACGCCCGCCTGCCAGAACGCATCGACCTGGGCGCGGTCGCTGCCGCGGAAGCCGACGTGGAGCCCGCGGGTCACCGGGTGCTCGCGGTCCGTCGCCCCGATGTCCCAGTCCTCCCACTCGACCAGCTCGGGGTCCGCATGGCTGGGCTCGACGCCCAGGACACTCAGGACTGTGCGGTAGAAGCGCTCGGAGGCCACGAGGTCCGAGACGGCGATGGCGACGTGGTCGAACAACGGGCTATCGCTGAACGGACACGACCTGTGGGCCGTGGCCACCCAGCAGGGTCACGTACGCGCGCTTCGCGCCGAGGGACGTGGTCCAGAGGCTGCGGTCACGACTCTGCCGGTAGATCCGGTGGCCCCTGCCGTGGCCGCCCGCGCGGCGCAGCATCAGGGATTGGTGGAGCGATCGCGGGACGATGGCAAGCGGGCCCTGGGAGCCGCGCGATACGCGGACGTAGACGAGGTGCTTGCCGAGGATGGCCGGGTTGAGCAGCTGCGCGCTTCGGGAGGTCAGCAGCGTCCGTTCCTTCCCCGAGTTCAGGCGGACCAGCCTGATCGAGTTGCTGCGGCGCCCGGAAACGGTGAAGACGACCCGTCCCTCGGTGAGGCTCGGATGGCCGACGGCGGCTGGCGGGTCGACAGTCGCGATCCGCTGGACGTCGCCCGGATGCAGCATGTCCGTGATCCGCCTCGCCATCAGCACGGTGCGCCCGTGGCTGCGGCTCAAGTAAGTGAGCCAGTCGCGCGAGATCGCGAGGGCCTCCGCGTGCGGGGCGGAGAGCGAGGTCAGGACGTTCCGCTTGAACCGGTTCAGGATCTTGATCTGGTGGCCGCTGATGACCGCGGCCAGCGGGCCGCCAAGTGCCGGGTCGTGCCCAGGCAGCCGGTGGGTCTGGCCGCCGGCGCGAAGGACGCCGGACCCGTTGCCCTTCTGGAACGCGATCGCCTTGCCCGCCACCGACGGATCGGCGCCGTTCATCACCTCGATTCGCTGGGCGGTCGCCGTGGTGGTCGCCAGCACGGCTGCAACGACTCCGAGTGTCGCTGCATCCCCCAGTCGGAAAAGCCGGTAGAGCGTCGGGCGCTCGGCCATCGTGCGTAGGCAGGCCTGTCCGAACGGGCGGTCAACCTGCGGCGCGACCATCAAGATGGGAATCGCGCGGCCGATCCCGAACGCGGCGCCGATCACGAGTCCCGCCTCAACGTTCCCGAGCGCCAGGCTGATTCCAGCCAGCGCCCAGACGCCGAAGCTCAGCACGAAGGTGGTGAAGCCCAGGCCGAGAAGGACGCCATAGAGGAGCGCGGCGATCGGCAGCGGCATCGTCCAGCGCCAGCTCTCCGGCAGCTGCCGGCGGATCTGGGGTGCGATCCGCAGCCCGCGTGCCTCCGCCGCGGCGGCGATGACCGCAATGCCCGCGGCCACCAGGTAGGCCACGCGGCCGGCTCCGTGCAGAAGCTCCCCGAATCCCGACAGCAGGCCGAAGGTGAGAATCCCGCCCACCACAGCACCGGGCACGAACGCCGCGCACGCGGCGGCGACCGTGAAGCGCCGTCCGCCCTCGCCGGCGATGCCGAGCGTCTCGACCATCGAGAACCCGCACGGCGACCAGGTCCCGGTCATCCCGATCACGAGGGCAGCCGCGGCGAGGCTCAGCTCGAGCAGGCTCATCGTGTCCGGCCCCCGCTCAGCACGGCACGTGGGTCTGGTAGTAGGTGACGCAGAAGACCTTGCGGTCGCCGTAGCAATAGCCCTTCAATGCGGCGTCGCCGTTGATCCGGTCGTGATGATGGGCGCAGCAGTCCCACAGCTTCCGGACGCGCCCCCCGCAGCACCGGTACCAGGAGCCCTCGAGATGGGCGTGGAACCCGTGTTCTTTCCCGGTCTCCTTGCAGATCTTGGTGCGCGGCGCCGGCGGCATCGGGTTGCCGTCGGGGTCGCGCATCAGCGAGCCGTCCTCGTGGACGGGCTGCCCGCGCTCGTTCACGAGCCGGCCGATGTTGTCCACCCGCCGCCCGTCGCTCGGCCGCAGCGGGTAACCCTTCGAGTCGATCCGCGGTAGGCCGTACGGGTGGATGCAGGACCCAGTGGTGTAGGTGTGGCCGCAGAAGTTGGTGTAGGCGTCCGCGTCGCGGTTGAGGGCGTCGGCGATCGCGCCGCCGAACGCGAGGCCGACCATCCCGGCTCCCACGCGGGCGAGGAAGCCGCGGCGGGAGGTGTCGGCCGCGAGCGAGTCCAGCGCCTCTCCCACCCGATCCCGGTTCCCACCGCCCCGAGCCATCAGTTGTACCTGGCATCCAGGTTCGCGCGGCGGCGGCTCGCCGTTCCCACGACGCTCTCAAGCTGCGCCAGGTTGTTGAAGGTCCCCTTGGCGAGCACGATGCCGTCGGCGTCGATCGCCAGCGCGTATGGGCTGCCGGGGATCGCGTACTCCTCCCAGACGTCCTCGTCGAAAGACTCGTCGAAGACCTCGACGTTCAACTCCGGGTCGCCTCCCAGGCTGGCGATCGCCGGCGCCAGCCCGCGGCAGACGTGACAGCCCTCGGACGTGAAGACGGCGATGCCGATGCCGTCGTCCCGCAGCCCGGGGAAGCGATCGACGAGCGGGATCGTCCGGCCGAGCTCTGGGCCCTCGTGCGGGATCTCGAGCGCCGATGCCGGCCCGAGGCGGAGCCGCAGCATCCCCACCTCGCGCGCCAGGGCCAGGACGGCGACGGCGAGGCCGGCGCACGACACCAGAGCGACGATGAGCCCGAGTGCGAGCCAGCCCTCGGTCGAGGGGTTTCCGTCAGGCAGGAGGGGGAGCAGCGCGAAGCAGGCGGCGAGCACGAGGTTCCGCCCCACCGAGGTCCAACCGACCGTCGAACGCGAGCCGAAGCACGCGCAGGGCGCGCCGGCCTTCCCGCGGAGGATGGCGCCGAGGAGAGCGGCGGCGAAGAAGGCAAGGAACGCGGCCGCAAGCCATGCCGCGGTGTCGCTCCCGGCGATCACCTCGATCGCCAGGCCGAGCTCGACCGCGATCAGGAGGACCCAGGCGGCCCACCGCGTGTACTCGCCGTCGATCTCGAACGTTCCGAGCGCCGCCCGGCTGGAGGCCGGGCTCGCGAGCTTCAGTACCGCGGATCCCGCGAGGATGAGCCCAAGGACGAGCCGCGCGACGAGCCCCAGCACGGGCTCAAGCTAGCACCCGCCAGCGCCGGATACGACCCTTGTCAGCGATCCCACCGGGGTGGGCTAGGAGATGCTGACCATGCGCTCGATCGGCACCCGCGCGCGCTTCGCGACGTCGGCGGGGACCCTGACCTCGAATCGCAGGTTGCGGAGCGAGTCGCGGAGCTTTGGCAGCGTGATCATCTTCATGTACTTGCAGAAGGCCATCCGGTTCGCCTCGATGAGGTTGGCCTCGGGCGCCACCTGCTGGAGGGGATAGAGCATCCCGGTCTCCGTGGCGACGATGAACTCGCCGTCCGGGTGCTCGCGGACGTGACGGAGCATGCCCGAGGTGGAGAGCATCTGCACCCCCTCGGGATCCAGGTCGCCGGACGCGACGTACTCCATCGCCTGGGTGGAGCACCCGCATTCGGGATGGATCAGGAACTCGGCGTCCGGATGCTCGGCGCGCATCTCCGCGATGTCGTCGGGGCGAATCCCGGCGTGGACGTGGCACTCGCCGTCCCAAACGTGGAAGCGCGCGTAGCGGTCCGGATCCTCGGGCAGCCCCAGCTCGCGGGCGACGAAGGAACCGAGCCACATGTCGGGGCCGAAGAGGATCTCGGCGTCGGGGCCGCGCTCGTTCCAGATGTGCTCGACCACCTGCACCGCGTTCGACGACGTGCAGCAATAGTCGGTCTCCGCCTTCACCTCGGCCGCGGTGTTCACGTACATGACCACGAGCGCGCCCGGGTGCTCGGCCTTCCAGGCCCGCAGCTGATCGGCGGTGATCGAGTCCGAGAGCGAGCAGCCGGCGTCCGGATCCGGGATGAGCACGGTCTTCTCCGGCGACAGCACGGACGCCGTCTCGGCCATGAAGTGCACGCCGCAGAAGGCGATCACGTCCGCCTCGGTGGCGGCGGCCTCCCGCGAGAGCTGGAGCGAGTCGCCGGTGAGGTCGGCCACGTCCTGGATCTCCGGCACCTGATAGTTGTGGGCGAGGATCACCGCGTTGCGCTCAGCGGCGAGGGCGCGGACCTCCTCCGACAGCCGCTTGACGTCATCCGGGGCGAGAGCCTCCGGCGGCGGTGCCTGGAGTGTGGGCAGTTGATGCATCCGGGTACGCGGAGCGCGGCCGTGTGAGCGGCGCCGAAATTTGATGTTCGCCCGGCCCGTGGGCGCGGGTGAATGAACTGACTCAGAGTTTAGTGGGCCGATGCGGGCGTTTCGTGCCCGCGAGCCTAGGCTTAGACGCGTGCCCGAGCTGCCCGAGGTCGAGATCACCGCCCGCCGGTTGGGAACGGCCCTGCGGGACGCCGAGGTGGAGTCGGCCCTCGCGCCCGGCATGGTCGCGCTGAAGTCCGTCGACCCGCCCCTCGCGGCGCTCGAGGGCCGCCGGATCGCAAGCGTCCGGCGCGTCGGGAAGATGCCGGTCGTCGAGTTCGCCGGCCCCGACGACGATCCGATCGCGATGCTCGTCCACCTCATGTCCGCCGGTCGTCTCCAGGTCTTCGACAAGCGGGCGTCGCTCCGCGATCGCAGCTCTCGCGTGCTGGTGCGCCTCGCGGACGGCCGCGAGCTTCGCCTGCGCGAGTTCGGCACCAAGCAGCGCGCCTGGGCGAAGCTGATGCCTGCCGGAGACGTCGAGTCGGACGAGATGGTCGCGACGCTGGGCCCGGAGGCGTGGCCCGCACCCCCGCTCGAGGAGCTCGCGCGCAGGATCGCCCAGCCCCGCCACCTCCACCCGATGCTTCGGGACCAGCGCGTGATCGCCGGGATCGGCCGGTCCTGGGTGGATGAGGTCCTTTGGGAGGCCGCGCTATCGCCGTTTCGCCAGGGCTCGGAGCTCGACGACGAGGAGGTCGAGCGCCTCCACGGCGCAATGCACGTGCTCGGCGACGCGATCGACCACTACGAGGAGGTGATCGGCAACGTCGTGCCCGACAAGATGCCGATGCCGCTCCAGGTCCATCGCCGGGAGGGGGCGCCGTGTCCGCGCTGCGGTGCGACGCTGGCGGCGGTCCACTTCGCCGAACACGTGACCACCTACTGCCCCGAGGAGCAGACCGGCGGGCGGGTCCTCAAGGACCGCCGGCTCTCCAGGCTCCTCAAATAGGGCTGGTACGCTGGGCATTCTCAAGCTCCGGTGCAGGGACTCATACCGGGGGAAACAGCAAGTAACAGGAAGGAATTCCCCATGCGATTGAGACTGCTCACCCTGCTCGGTGGCGCTGCGCTCATCGGTGCCCTCGTCGTGGCGAGCGTTGCCATGGCCGGAGGCAACCCCGCGAACAAGCTGCACGCCAACCTCACGGGCGGCCAGGTCATCGGCGGCCAGGGCGCGCCGGCCGGCGCCGGCAACGCCACAGTCACACTGCGGCCGAAGAAGCAGAAGATCTGCTTCCGGATCACCTACAAGAAGATCGGACCGCGCGCGGGCCTCAACGCCGGCATCTACAAGGGCGGGAAGGGCCAGAACGGGGCTCTCGTGCAGACCCTGTTCACCGGCAAGCGTTCCAGCCCGGTCAAGGGCTGCGCGAAGAACGTGGCGAAGCCCGACATGCAGGCGATCCGCGCGAAGCCGCGGCAGTTCCACGTAACCGTGAAGAACGACAAGTACCCGGGCAACGGAGCGATCCGCGGGCAGCTGAAGCAGAGGCAGTAGCCCGCACCGGCACGAACTGAACGCTCAGCGGCCGGCCGCCCTGCGGCCGGCCGCTTTCGTTTGCGGGGGCGGCCTCCCGCAGTGCCACCTTGGTTCGGCCCCGCCGCTACGGCGCCTGGCTCTTCATCGTGTTGTAGAGCGTCATCGCCTGGTTGCTGAAGTACGGGCGTCGAAATCCCTTTCCGGGGCCGAGGCTGTCAGCGGCGAAACAGCTGCCCGGCGACCGCGCGGCCGATGGTGACCGGGTGGTTGACCACCGTCGCTACCCGTCCAGACAGTGAGAGCGGGTCGCGGGCGATCCCCAGCTGGCGCAGGATGGTGCCGGAATCGAAGTACACCCGCTCGCACACGAGCCGGTCCTCTTCGAAGACGAAGATCGCACAGAACCGCATCTCGAATTTGCGCCCCGTCGGCGGCAGCCCGCGGAATGGGCCGTCGTGGGTGCCATACAGGTTTGCCTCGACGATCACCGCGTCCTCGGAGTGGTGCATCGCGATCAGCTCGTTTCGCTGGTCGGGGAACGCCGCGCGAGTCTCCTCGAAGTACCGCGCGACCTCATGCGGGCCGTCATAGACATCGCCGGTCCCGATCAGCTCGTACCGCGGGTGGTCGAAGGTCCCGAGGGTCACATCGAACTCGTGCCGGTTCTCCGACTCCATGTGCTCGACGACGATCTCCTCGCGCGCCCTGCGGAGCTCCTCGCTGACTGCCATCGGGAACGACTCTACATATGCCACGGCACCAGCCAGTTTCGGGGCTAAGACCCCCACCACGAACGCCGCTCAGTCTCCGACGACCACCAGCATGCTGAGGTCCAGCGCCGGGGCCGAGTGCGTGAGGGCGCCCACCGACACGAAGTCGACCCCCGTCTCGGCGATCGCGGCCACCGTCTCGAGCGTGACGCCGCCCGACGCCTCCAAGAGCGCGCGATGCCCGCCCGCCTCCACGGCCGCGTCGCGTGCCGAGACCGCGGCGCGCAGCCCCTCGGCGTCCATGTTGTCGAGCAGCAGGCGGTCGGCGCCGGCCTCCAGCGCCTCGGCGACCTCGCCGGCGTCGCGGCACTCGATCTCGACCTCGCGATCCGGAGCGGCTGCGCGAGCCCTGCCAATCGCCTCAGCGAGCCCACCGGCGACCGCGATGTGGTTCTCCTTGATGAGGAACGCGTCGTAGAGGCCCATTCGGTGGTTTCGCCCGCCGCCCGCCACGACCGCGGCCTTCTCGAGCGACCGCAGGCCCGGGGTGGTCTTCCTCGTGTCGAGGATCGTCGCGCCGGTTCCCGTGACGGCGCCGGCGAATCTGGCCGTCAGGGTCGCCACGCCGGACAGGTGGCACAGGAAGTTGAGCGCCGTGCGCTCGCCCGCCAGCAGCGCGCGAGCGTCGCCCGACACCGAGGCGACGTCGACCGGGACCGAGTCCCGCCACTCCCCCTCCGCCTCCAGGCGCTCGAGGTCGTCCGCGCCGACCTGGCGGAAGACCTCCTCCACCACGTCCAGGCCGAAGACGACGCCCGCCTGCTTCTGGACGATGCGGGCGGTGGCGCGGGCCTCCGGAGGGACGATTGCCTCGGCGGTGATGTCGCCCGTGCCGAGGTCCTCGGCGAGCGCCCTTTCTGCGAGCTCGCGCAGCGAAGCGTCCACTACTCGGCCAGGAAGAGCGCCATGGTCGCCGTGAACCCGTGGAGGAAGTTGCGGCCCCCGACAGGGCCGATCTCGCCGGCGCAGAAGAACCCGCCCGCGGGCGCGCCCAGCGTGTCCTCGATCGCCGCCGCGTCATGGTCCGGGACCTCGAACATGTGGGAGCCGCGGCCGTTGCAGGTGAAGAGCAGCACGCCGGCCGGGCGAGCGGCGCCGATCGCCTCGGTCTGTGCGTGCAGCGCGTCGCGCAGGTCCTCGTCGGCGGACACGCCGTCTCGAATCTGCATCCGAACGGTCTGCCCCACCCTCACCCGCTCCCCGATGGCGAGGCTCCCGGACTCCGAGTCGGCGCCGATGATCGGCCGCACGAGGAAGTCGCCCCGGCCGTACTCCGGCTTGTTCTCGTCGATGACAAGGCCCAGCATGAGGCCGGACGCCGCGAGCTCCTGCTCGCGGGTGTCGAGGCCGGCCAGGGCCTCGCGCAGCCGCTCGACGGCCGGCTTCGAGGCCAACTCCGCGATCACGTTCCCCTCCGCAGCCGTGATGGTCATCTCGGGGCCCACGGGCGCGGCCCCCTGCGAGACGCACGGCAGCAGCGGCACGCCCGCGAGCGAACAACCGACCGCGCCCCCGTCCAGGACCTCGCCGTCGCGGAACAATGACGCGGAGCCGGCGGCCGAGGCGCTCGCGAGCCCACCCAGAACCGGCATGCCGGGCCGCAGCTCGCCGAGACGGCTCAGCAGCGCCTCGGTCACGAAGCTGTATGGGTCGCCAAGGACGATCAGCGCGTCGCCAACGGCGTCGGGCTCGGTTACGCCCATGAGCTCGAAGCCGTCGGCGGTCTGCTCCGTCTCGAAGTGATGCGTAGCGATCTCGGCCTCCGGCATCGCGGCGGCCCAGACGACCGCCGCCGGGCCCTCCTCGATCTCCCTGCCGCCGCCGACCACGCCCCCGGCTCCGCAGCCGATCAGGTGGCAGGGACTCAGGTTCTCGTGAACCGCCGAGAGGACCCATTTGCCGCGCCCGAGGTGTGGAGCCCCGGCGAACACCAGACACAGGTCACACGGCTCACCGTCCAGCGCGCGGGCGGCGTCCCGCGCCGCGTCCGTGAACGCCTCGACCGCGTCGAAGCTCTCCGAGATCCCAACGCCCACGCGCACAGGCATGCCTCAAACGTACCGGGGCGGCGTCGCTGTCTCGCGTCGCCGCTAGCCCTTGACAAGATCTAGGGGCCGGGAGGGCCGGCGCGGCTAGTCGGACGCGGCCCGGAGCAGGTACTCCCGCACGAACCCGTCGAGGTCGCCATCCAGCACCCGCTGGGCGTCGCCGACCTCGTGTCCGGTGCGGTGGTCCTTGACTCGCGTCGAGGGATGGAGCGTGTAGCTGCGGATCTGGGATCCCCACTCCGCCGCCTTCTGCTCGCCACGCTCGGCCGCGAGCTCCTCGGCCTTCTTTCGCTCCTCCTCCGCCAGCAGGCGGGCGCGAAGGATCTTCATCGCCGTGGCCTTGTTCTGCGTCTGCGAGCGCTCGTTCTGCGACTGGGCCACGATCCCGGTCGGAACGTGGGTGACCCGGACGGCGGAGTCGGTCTTGTTGACGTGCTGGCCGCCGGCGCCGGAGGCTCGGTACGTGTCCACCCGCAGGTCCTCCTCGTCGAGGTCCACCTCGACGTCGTCGTCGACGAGCGGCGCGACGTCAACCTGGGCGAAGGCGGTGTGGCGGCGCTTCTGCGCGTCGAAGGGCGAGATTCGCACCAGCCGATGCACGCCTCGCTCGGCCGCGAACAGGCCGTAGGCGTTCTCCCCATGAGCGCTGAACGTGGCCGACTTCAGCCCTGCCTCCTCGCCGGGTGATGCCTCCTTCATCTCGACCTGGAAGCCGCGCCGCTCGGCCCAGCGCAGGTACATGCGAAGGAGCATTTCGGCCCAGTCCTGCGAGTCGGTGCCGCCCGCGCCCGAGCGCACCGTGACGACCGCGTCGCCCGCGTCGTACTCCCCGTTGAAGAGCCTCGCCTCCTCGAGCTGCTCCAGGCGGCCCTCGATCGAGCCGAGCTGCGACTCGAGCTCCGAGGCCAGCTCGGGATCGTCCGCGGAAAGCTCCACGAGCTCGTCCAGGTCGGACACGTCGGACTCGAGCGACCGAAAGGTCTCCAGGCGGCGTTGTGTCGCCGCGCGCTGGGCTGAGACGCGTGCGGCCGTCTCCGAGTCGTCCCAGAACCCGGGACGCTGCATCTCCTCCTCGAGCCGCTTTATCTCCGAGGCAAGCGCGGCCGGGTCAAAGGTAGTCCGCGAGCAGCGTCAGGCCCTCGCGGACCTCCGCAAGCCGCGCGGACACGCTCTCTCGGGAGACTGCCTCGGCCACGGCCCTGATCTTAGAGGCGGTCAGCCCGGTGGCCGTCTCTCCGCCTCGACCGTGTCGCGAACGGCGCACCGCTCCAGATGGTCGTTGACCAGGCCGCACGCCTGCATCAGCGCGTACGCGGTCGTCGGCCCGACGAATCGAAACCCGCGCCGCTTCAGCTCGCGGGCAAGCGCCTTCGACTCATCAGTCGTGGATGGGACGTCGTCGAACGTCCGCGGCGCGGGGCGATCGCCGCCCGGCGCGAACGACCACAGGAGCTCGCCCAGAGACTCGCCGGAGTCACGGAGCTCGATCGCGGCGCGGGCGTTCGCGATCGTCGCTTCGATCTTCGCCCGGTTGCGTACGATGCCAGCGTCGGCGAGCAGGCGCTTCTCGTCACCTGGCCCGAAGGCTGCGACGCGGGCGATCTCGAACCCCGCGAAGGCGGTCCGGAAGGCCTCGCGCTTGCGAAGGATCGTGATCCAGGAGAGGCCGGACTGGAAGGCCTCGAGGCATAACTTTTCGTACAGGCCGCGGTCGTCGCGGACCGGACGGCCCCATTCGTCGTCGTGGTAGGCGACGTACTCGGGCGCGGCCGTCGCCCAGCGACAGCGAAGCTGCCCATCCGGGCCGGCCACGAGATCGCGGTTGACCGCCTCGCCCACCGCCTAACTCTTACTCTCTCGCGCCATGGAGGGCACGGGGTCCGAGGGCGGGGCGGGGGCGGTCTCTCATAGGGCGATGTGGGTGACGCTCGTCGCGATGACGCTCTCCAACAGCATGATCCTCGTGGATCAGACGGCGGTGCCGCTGGCATCGCCGGATGCGACCGCGATCTCGGGGGCATCAGAGCGCTTCACTCAGTTCATCCAGCAGGCCTAGGAGCGCGGGCTGAGCCACGTGCACGAATCACGGCTGATTCGCTTCTTGATCGACGTGGTGACGCAGAGCCACGTCGACGCGTTTGAGCTCATGTTCTTCATCAGCGCCGCGATCGCCGTCCTTGGGCGCGCCCGCCTGCCTGCTGCTGGTCCGCAAGACCGATCGGGTGACGACGGGGCCGGTCTTCACGCGACGCTCGCGCTGGGTCCGCGCCAACGTGGGCAGGACGCCGGGATTAACCCGCCACCCGCCGCCGACGGTGGCGGACGAAGCCTGAACGCCCTACGGGCTCGAGAAGGCCTCGAGTTCCGCGGCGGAGACCTCCTGGCTGCACCTTGCCGTGAGGGCCGTCGGTGTCGCTCAGGCGCCGTGGCACTTCTTGTACTTCTTGCCCGAGCCGCACCAGCACGGGTCGTTGCGCCCAATCTTGTCGCGGTCTGACTTGACCACGGTCTCCGGGTTCTCGCTCGTGGCTCCGTTGCCGCCAGCGGTCGCGGCGCCGACGGCGGCCGCGCCGGCGGCGGGAGCGGCGCCCTGGGCCATCGCAGCCTGGGCTGCCTCGTCCAAAGCGGAGGGCTGGTCGGCACCGCCACCCGCGTAGCTGAGCTCCTGCGCGGAAGCCTCTGGCTCCGGCTCGAAGTCGGCCGGCTCGATGTTGACCTCGACGTGGAAGATGATCCGGGCGAACTCCTCCCAGATGGAGTTCATGAGGTCCCGGAACATCGTGAAGCCCTCGTTCTTGTAGGCGACCAGCGGGTCGATCTGCGCGAACCCGCGGAGGTGGATCCCCTCCCGCATGTAGTCCATCTCGTAGAGGTGCTCTTTCCAGCGGTTGTCGATGATCTGGAGCAGAATCTGGCGCTCGAGGTAGCGCATCAACTCGTCGCCGAGCTCCCCCTCGCGCTTCTCGTAGGCGGCGCGCGCGTCCTCGGTGAGCAGCCTCGCGATCTCCTCGCGATCGCCGCTGGACGTGTCGACCTGCCGGAGGTCCACGGTGTTCGGCCACAGCTGGTTGGCCTGCGTCTGAAGGCCTCCGAGGTCCCAGTCCTCGAAGACCTCGCTCTCCGTGTACTGCTCGACCATCCGCGCGACGACCTCGCTGATCTCCTGCTCGGCGACCTCGGACATGTCGCGGCCCTCGAGGATCTCGCGGCGGTACTTGTAGACCACCCGGCGCTGCTCGTTCATCACGTCGTCGTACTCGAGGACGCGCTTTCTGATCAGGAAGTTCTGCTGCTCGACCTTCTTCTGAGCGTTCTCCACGGTTCTCGAGAGCATCTTCGCCTCGAGCGGGTACTCCTCGCCGTGCTCGTCCACGGGGCCCAGCCGGTCGAGGATCTTGTAGATCCGGTCGCCGGCGAACAGTCTGATGAGCTCGTCCTCGGCCGAGAGGTAGAAGCGCGACTCGCCGGGGTCGCCCTGACGGCCCGAACGGCCACGGAGCTGGTTGTCGATCCGGCGGGACTCGTGGCGCTCGGTGCCGGTGATGAACAGCCCGCCGGCCTCGCGGACCTGTTCCCCCTCGGCCTCACACTGCTCCTTGATGCGGGGCATGAGCTGCGCCAGCTCCTCCTCGTAGCTCTCGTTGTCCGGCGAGACTCCCAGCTTGCGCAGCTCGGCTCGCGCGACCTGGTCGGGGTCGCCGCCGAGCTTGATGTCAACGCCGCGGCCGGCCATGTTCGTCGCGATCGTGACGGCCCCGACCCTGCCCGCCTGGGCAATCGTCTCGCCCTCGCGCTCCGCGTACTCGGGCTTCGCGTTCAGGACTACGTGGTCGATCCCCTGGCGCTTCAGCTCATCCGAGAGCATCTCCGAGACCTCGACCGAGATCGTGCCCACCAGGATCGGCTGGCCCTTCTCGTGCCGCTCGGTGATCTCGTTGACGACCGCCTTCCACTTGCCGTTCTTGGTCTTGTAGATCTGGTCGTTGTGGTCGTCACGGATCATCGGGACGTTGGTCGGGATGTCGACCACCGGTATCTCGTAGATCTTCATGAACTCCTGCGCCTCGGTCAGCGCCGTTCCGGTCATCCCGCTGAGCTTGTCGTAAAGGCGGAAGTAGTTCTGGAGAGTGATCGTCGCGAGTGTCTGGTTCTCCTCGCGGATCGGGACGCCCTCCTTGGCCTCGATCGCCTGGTGGAGCCCCTCCGACCAGCGGCGGCCCTCGAGGATGCGGCCGGTGAATTCGTCGACGATCTTCACCTCGCCGTCGATGACCGCGTAGTCGTCGTCGCGGAGGAACAGCGACTCGGCCTTAAGTGACTGGACGAGGTGGTTGACGAGGGTCCCGTGCTCCGAGACGTAGAGGTTGTCGACTCCGAGGAACTTCTCCGCTTTCTCGACGCCGGGCTCGGTCGGGGCCACGGTCTTGTGCTTCTCGTCGTACTCGTAGTCGTAGTCGACGTTGGTCGTGTCCTTGTCCTCGCCGAGCGACTTGAGCTTCTCCTTCGCGGGCACGCCCTTCATCTGCTTGGCGAGCCGCGCGAACGTGTAGTAGAGGTCGGCCGCGGCCTCGGGCGCACCGGAGATGATCAGCGGGGTCCGCGCCTCGTCGATGAGGATGTTGTCTACCTCGTCGACGATCGCGTAGGAGTGCTCGCGCTGGACGCAGTGCTCGAGCGAGGCGGCCATGTTGTCACGCAGGTAGTCGAAGCCGAACTCCGAGTTGGTCCCGTAGACGACGTCGCAGGAGTACTGCAGCTTGCGGGTGGGCGGCTCGTGGCCGGCCTGGATCACGCCCACGCTCACGCCCAGGGCCTCGTAGATCGGGCCCATCCACTCGGCATCGCGGCGGGCCAGGTAGTCGTTGACGGTGACCACGTGCACGGGCTCGCCCCCGAGTGAGTTCAGGAACACGGCGAGCGTCGCGGTCAGCGTCTTGCCCTCGCCGGTCTTCATCTCGGCGATCGACCCGTCGTTCAGGACCATGCCGCCGATCAGCTGGACGTCGAAGTGCCGCTGGCCGATCGTCCGCCGCGCCGCCTCGCGGCACAGCGCGAATGCCTCCGGGAGCAGGTCCTCCAGCGACTCGCCACCCCGCGCGCGCTCACGGAGCTCGTCCGCCTCGGTCCGGATCTCGGACTCCTCAAGGAGCTCCATCTCCGGCTCGAACCGGTTGATCGACGCCACACGGCGCTCGTACTCCTTGAACTGACGCCCCTCGCCAAGGCGCAGAGCGCGATCTATGAGTCCCTTGGCCACGGGTTCTGAGGGTACCGACCGGCCGCGGGCTCTCGGCCTACGCCGTGCCCCGGCGCAGGCTCTCTGCGAACCGCCGCGTCTCGGTCCGCTTGCGGCGCTTGTCGCGATGGCGCTTGACCTGCCTACGCAGGTCCTCGGCCACCACGTGGATCGAGTGCAGCATCTCGGGCGAAGCCTCCCGGGCGCGCAGCGTCGCTCGCTTCAGGTGGAGCGTCGCCTCGACCACCTCGCTGTCCGCGATGCGGGGGTTCTTCTCTTCGGTCAGCTCGACCTCGAGCACCGCGTACTCGGAAACCTGCCGACCAATCCGCTTGAAGCGCTTCTCAACGTGGCGGCGAAGCTCGTCCGTCACTTCCGTGTTTCGCCCCCTGACCTCGATCCGCACACTCCCTCCTCTCGTTGGGTGGCAGGTGACCATCAATCCTACGCCGCTCGGGCCTTCGCGCCAAGGCGTTTTCGGGAGGGCATCGACGCCGCCAGAGTGACGGCCACCACCTGCGACGAACCCGCACCGCGAAGCGCCACGGAACAGGCAGCGAGGGTGGCGCCCGTCGTCATCACGTCGTCCACCAGCACCGCCCGCGGCGGGACCGGCGACACGGCCCGCACCGAGGGAGGGTCGGCGAGGCGCTCCGATCGCCGGCGCCCGACCTGGCGCGCGCTCTGCGTGCGGGACAGACACGGCGAAAGCGCCAGCCCGGTCCGCTTCGCCAGCGACGCCGCGATCGCCTCGGCGGCATCGAACCCACGCCGGCGGTGGCGGGCCGGAGCCGCCGGAACGGGGACGATCGCGCCACCGAGCAGGTCGCAGGGAACGCGGCCGGCGATCAGTGAGGCCGCGTTGTCGGCAAGGCCGACGCGGGCGCGGAACTTAAGCGCCCCTACCAGCTCCCGCGCGGCGCCGTCATAGGGCGCTGCGGACCACGTCTCCTCGATGCCCGGCACCGCCGACCAGACGGGCGCCTGGCCGCGGAGCGCGCGCTCGCAGCGCTCGCACAGGCGGCACCGGACCTCGCACCCATCGCCGCACACCGCACACGCGGGCGGTGCGATCAGCGCCAGCAGGTCCTCCAGCATGCCTCGATGCTGCCCGGGCAAGCGTCACGAGTGGCGCGTCAAAAGAAACAACTGGCACCGAGGGCAGCTGTCCGGGGCCCGAGCGCGTCCCCTCGATGCGGCCGTTTTCAGTCGAACACGAGCCGCTCGACCGCCGCCGCGTCCGGCTCGCAGCCGATCACGGCGGGCGCCTTGCCGAGCGCCGTGTCCGGGTCCTTGAGCCCGTGGCCGGTGAGGACGCAGACGACCGTCTTGGGCGGCTCGCCGCCCTCCGGCGCCGGGAGCCCGTGGACGAGCAGGCCCGCTACGGACGCGGCCGAGGCCGGCTCGCAGAAGACGCCCTCGCGCGACGCGAGCAGGTGGTACGCGTCGAGGATCGCTTCGTCGGAGACGGCCGCGATGCGCCCGCGCGAGCCGGTGACGGCGTCCATCGCCTCCTCCCAGCGCGCCGGATTGCCGATCCGGATTGCCGAGGCGATCGTCTCCGGCTCGGCCACCGGCTCACCGTGCACCAGCGGCGCCGCTCCCTCGGCCTGGAAGCCATAGAGGACGGGCGCGACCTCGTACTCCCGGAACCCTCGCCACCAGGAGGTGATGTTCCCCGCGTTGCCAACCGGAATCGACAGCGCATCCGGTGGCCCGTCAAGCTCGTCGCACACCTCGAAGGCGGCGGTCTTCTGGCCCTCGATCCGGTAGGGGTTGACCGAGTTGACGAGCTCGATCGGATGGTTCTGCGCGAGGTCGCGAACGATCTGCAGCGCCTGGTCGAAGTTCCCCCGGAGGGCGATGACCCGCGCCCCGTGCATGAGCGCCTGGGCGAGCTTGCCGATCGCGATCTTGCCCTCAGGCACGATGACGGCGCCCCGCATGCCGGCGCGCGCCGCGTAGGCGGCGGCGCTGGCCGCCGTGTTGCCGGTCGAGGCGCAGATGACCGCCTCGGCCCCGGAACCCTTGGCCCGGGAGACCGCCACCGTCATGCCGCGGTCCTTGAAGCTCCCCGTGGGATTCGCCCCCTCGAGCTTCAGGTAGACCTTCGCGCCCACGCGCCCTGAGATGACCGGCGCCTCCACCAGCGGGGTCGACCCCTCGTGGAGGGTGACGACCGGGTCGCCGTCCTCAAGCGGCAGGCGGTCTCGGTACCGCTCGATGAGCGGCATGGGGCTCACACGAACTCTTCTTCGATCACGCGGATCGCGCGCGGCTGCGCCCGCAGGAACTCGAGGGTCGCGATCTCCTCGAGCGCGGAGAAGAACCTCGACTCGGGGCCCTCGTGCATGACCATCACCAGGCGCGCGTCGTTGCCGAGGCCCCGCTGGACCACGCTGCGAACGGAAACCTCGTTGCGGCCGAGCACATCCGTGATGCTGGCGAGCACGCCGGGCCGGTCCGCGACCTCGAGGTGCAGGTAGAACGCCGAGTTGATGTCGCGCACGATGTCGAAACGCCGATGCGCCGCGTGCACCGGCGCTCTACCGGAGACGATCGAGACCACGTCGCCGAGCACCGCGGACGCCGTCTCGATCCCACCGGCGCCGGGCCCGGACATCGTGATCTCGGTGATCGCGGGCGCCTCGACCATCACCGCGTTGAACGGCCCCTCCACCGGGGCCAGAGGGTGGTGCGAGTAGAGGAAGCAGGGGAAGACGCGCACGCTGATCCCGCCGTCGCGCCGCTCGGCGACCCCGAGGAGCTTGAGCGAGAGGCCGAGCTCCTTCGCGTAAGAAATGTCGTCCGGCTGGATCTCGGTGATCCCCTGGTACGCGACGTCCTCGAGCCCGACCGGGGCGCCGAAGGCGAGCCGCGCCAGGATCGCCATCTTCGCCGCGGCATCGGCACCGCCGACGTCGTCGCTCGGGTCGGCCTCGGCGTAGCCGAGCTCCTGCGCCCGGGCCAGAGCGTCGGCATAGGTCGCGCCGGTGCTGGCCATCTCGGAGAGGATGAAGTTGGTCGTCCCGTTGACGATCCCGAACACCTTCGTGATCTCGGTCGCCGCGAGGCTCTCCTGGATCACGCGGATCACCGGGACCACGCCGGCAACCGCCGCCTCGAACCGCAGCTGGACGCCCCCCCTGCGCGCCGCGTCGAAGAGCTCGTCGCCGTGCTGGGCGATCAACTGCTTGTTCGCCGTGACGACGTGGCGGCCCGCCTCGAGCGCCCGCAGCACGTAATCGCGGGCCGGATCGGTGCCGCCGATCAGCTCGACGACGACATCCGAGGACTCGAGGATCCGGTCGAAGTCGCCCTCGGCGCGCCGGAGCACCCCGGCGATCTCCGGGCGCCGGCCCGTGGTCGTCTCGACGGCGTCCGCGCGCTCGAGCACGAGGTCGTGGAAGGCGCCGCCGACCGTCCCCTTCCCGAGGAGCCCGATCCGAACCGGGTCACTCATAACCACTTCCCAACCGCACCAGCATGTCGCGGTGCCAAGGCGAACACTCGCCGAATTCTCTTGCGTAAATGCACTGGCACCGCGCTAACTCACATGTCCCGAGAGACCAGGTCGTCCCACGTCTCGCGGCGCACGACCACGCGGGCGACGCCGTCCTTGCAGAACACGACCGCGGGCCGTGGCGCCCCGTTGTAGTTCGAGGCCATCGAGTAGCCGTAGGCCCCCGTGGCAGGGGTGACGAGGATGTCACCGGGCTCCGGAGAGGCCAGCATCGCGTCCGTGATCAGGATGTCGCCCGATTCGCAGTGCATGCCGGCGACGGTCGCCAGCGTGTCCGGGACCTGCCCTGCGCGATTCGCGACGATCGCCTCGTATCGCGACCCGTAGAGCATCGGCCGCAAGTTGTCCGACATGCCCCCGTTGACCGACAGGTAGGTCCGGACGTTCGGGATCTCCTTGACGGTCCCGATCTCGTACGCGGTCACGCCGGCGTTCCCCACGAGAGACCGCCCCGGCTCGATCAGGATCCGCGGCACCGGGTCGAAGACCCGCTCGACGCCGCTGACCTTTACGTCCACGTAGTCCGCGATCGCGGGCGGCTCGTCGGCCGAGGTATACGCGATCCCCAGGCCCCCGCCGACGTTCAGGATCCGGCACTCCCAGTCAGGCCCGGTGAGCCCGCCGAGCGCCTCGATCGCCGACACGTACGGCTCGAGCTCGAAGATCTGCGACCCGATGTGGGCGTGCAAGCCCACCAGCCGGAGGTTCCGGGAGGCCCGCACCTCGGCGATCGCCCGCTCGGCGAGTCCGTCCTCGAGCCCGAAGCCGAACTTGGAGTCGAGCCCGCCGGTCTGTACGTATGAGTGCGTGGTCGGCAGCACGCCCGGCGTCACGCGGATGAGGACGTCCTGCGGCCGGTCGAGCATCGCCTCGAGGCGCGCGATCTCGCCGAACGAGTCGAGGATCACGTGGCCGACCCCCGAGTCGATCGCGTAGCGGAGCTCCGCCTCGGTCTTGTTGTTCCCGTGCAGGTAGATGCGCACCGGGTCGAACCCCGCCCGGAGCGCCATGTGGAGCTCGCCGCCCGAGGCGACGTCGACCGACAGGCCCTCCTCCAGGCAGACCCGGTAGACCGCCGTGATCGGCGCCGCCTTGCTGGCGTAGAGCACCTCGAAGTCGTCGGTGCGGGCGCGAAATGCCTCCAGGTACGCCCGGGCGCGGTGCCTGATGTCGTCCTCTGCGTAGATGTAGGACGGGGTGCCGAGCTCGGCGGCCACGTCGACCACGTCACAGCCGCCGATCTCCAGGTGGCCGCGCTCGTTCACGCGGCTGCCCACCGGGTAGACCGGCGACGCCTCGACGGCCATTCGCTCGCTCGTCGCGCTCATGGGACCGACCATTCTGACGGGGCCGGGATCATCCCCGCGTATCGCGGAATCAGGGCGGCGGCTTCGCCGCCTGACAGACCTGCCTGTGGGGCGACAAAGGTCGCCGCCTCGAATACCTTGCAACGCGATGAACAGGAGCGTTTCCAGGCCCACGGACATGGGCGTTCACGAAGGACGCCCCTACATGCTCTGGCTGCCGGAGTCCCCGCCGCCCTGGCGGGCGATGGTGATCCTCCATGGCGCCGGGTCGCGAAAGGAGAACCACGGCGACTTCGGGCGAGCCTGTGCCGCGAGCGGCTGGGCGGCCGTGACCTACGACCAGCGGGGGCACGGGGAGGCAGAGGACCCGATGAGCCCGGAGGCGCTCTCCGATGTCGGCAGGATGGCCCGCTTCCTTGCCGAGATCGACGGCGTCGATGCAGGCAGCGTCTGCGTTCGTGGCTCGAGCATGGGCGGCTTCATGGCCATCCAGGCCGCCGCGACCTCGGACGCCGTCGCCGGGGCGATCGCGATCTGCCCTGCCGGCGCGCACCACCTGATGCGCGGGCTCCAGAGGGACGGGCTCGAGATGCGGGTCGACCCCGACGGCGCGAGCGCACTGTCCGCGTGGCTCGCCGAGCACGACCTGCGGCAGGCCGTTGAGCTGATGGGGTCGAAGCCGCTCCTCCTCATCCACGCGCGGGGCGACGACCAGATCCCCGCCGACTGGTCGGAGGAGCTCCACGCCCGGGCGGCCGAGCCGCGCAAGCTCATCCTGCTTCCCGGCGGCCACCACCGCTCGGCCCAGCACGACGCCGAGATCCACGGCATCGCCCTGCGCTGGATGGATCGAAACCTGGCTTAGCCGACGGCCGCGGCCTACTTGCCGCCGCCGAGGACGCCCCCGGCGCCGCCGACCGTCTTGTCGACCGTGCCGTTCACGGTGTTGTTGACGTCGTCGCCGAGCCCGGGCTTGCCGGCCGCGCCGCCGACCTGGTTGACGGTGCCAGTCACGGTCTTGTCAACGGTGCCGCCGACGTCCCCTGCGGGACTTCCGGAGAGGTTGGTGCCGACGGTGTTGTCGACGTGGTTCAGGGTGCTGGTCGCGATGCCGGGGGAGGAGCCGGGAGTTCCAGGCCTGCCACCCGGGGGCGGCGGTCCGCCTCCGGGCCCGGGTCCGGGAGCAGGCCCGCCACCGGGGCCGGGCGCACCGCCGGGCGGGGTCGGCCCACCGTCGGGGAGGTTCCCGCCGCCGCCGTTGAAGCCACCGGAACCGCCGCCGGAGCCGCCGCCCGGACCGGCATGGCCGCGCGCGAAGGCGCCGGCCCCACCGGCCCCGATCGGAGCGCCGGGGACCGGCCTCGCGGCCACCGCGCCGGGCGCGGCCCGGAGGGCAGCGGCCGAAGCGGGCGTGCCGCCGGCCTGGACGGCCACGGTCGCATTGCCCGCGCTCGTGCCGTTGCCCCCGAAGGGCATGCCGTTGACGGCGACGTAGGTCGCGAGCGAGATGAAGGCGATCACGGCCGCAGCGATCAGCGCACCCGTCGCGCCCGTACCCAGGAGGTAGGCGCGTGCGTGCGTGAACTGCGGCGCTTGAGTCTCAGTCTCAGTGAGCGTCGGCATCGGATCAGAAGGATGCCATGCCACGCCCGACTTGTGGGCGATTGACATATGGGATCGGCAGCTCCTCTCAGAGGGGCTAAAGCCCCCTCACCCACACACGCTGCTTTAGGGCAGGTAGCCCATGGGATCGACGACCTGCCCGTTCACGCGCACCTCGAAGTGGAGGTGGGGGCCGAAGCAGAGGCCGGTGCAGTCGCTGATCCCGATCACCTGGCCCTGGCTTACCTGCTGGCCGACGGAGACCGATATCGACTCCTGGTGGGCGTAGCAGGTGGAGAGACCGCCGCCGTGGTCGATGCAGGTGTAGTTGCCGTAGCCGGACTCCGGCCCGGCGATCGCCACGGTGCCGGCGGCAGCCGCGTGGATGGGCGTCCCGGTCGGGACGCCGATGTCGATGCCCGGGTGGCAGGCCTCCCACGGTCGCGGCTCGCAGAATGGCGACGTGATTGGGCCGTTCACGGGCCAGATCATCCCCGAGGAGCTCTCGCCCTGGACCGGGCCCGTCGGCGCCGTCGCGCCCGTCGACGACGACTGGGCCTGCGCCGCGGCCTGGGCCGCCTCGGCCTGCTGCTGGGCCTGGAGCTGGGACGCGATCTGATCGGAGATGGTGCCGATGTCGCCCTCGAGGTGGTCCTGGGTGGTCTTGACCTGGCCCAGGAGCTGCTGGTCCTTCGCCTGCGCGTCTGCCAGGTCGCTCTGCTTGGCCTCGAGCGCCGCCTGCGACTGCTCGAGCTGAGCCTTCTTGTCGGCGATCGCGTTGCGCGCCGCGCGGACCCGGTCGACCGTCTGCTTCTCCTGGTTACGAAGGCTCTTCACGCGGACGGCGATCGAGGTGTCCTGGGACTGGATCCGCTGGAGGTAGTCGTAGCGCGTGAGCATGTCCCTGAGCCCGTGCGAGTTGAGGATCACCGTCATCGCATCCGGGCTGTTCGACTCGTAGATCCCGACGAGCCGCTGGCGCAGAACGCGGAGCGACCGCTTGAGCTTCGCGCGGAGCTGCTCGAGGCGGACCTTCGCCTCCTTGAGCTCCGCCTCCTTCTTGTTCAGCTGCGCCTGTGCGATCGAGATCTGATTACGGAGCGACGCGACCTGGTTGCGCAGCTGGTCCAGCTGGTCGCCGTACTTCTGGATCGTCGTGGAGAGCACGCCCTCGCGGTCCTTGGCGTGCTGGAGCTGCGACTGCTTCTGGTCGAGCTGCGACCGCGAGTCGTTGAGGTTCTGCTGTATCTGCTGGAGGGACTGCGCCGGCGCACCGCTGGCCACGGTGAGCGCGGCGAGCACGATCAGCGCACCCGCGAGCGCGAGCGCGATGGATCGGCGTCTGGGTCCCGGTCGGTTGTTCCGCGTTCTCATGTCTCGCTCTGATGCCTACGGGGTTAGCTGACGGGCTAGCGCGGACGAGACGCGCTTGGCCAGCGGAGCCCTCTGGCTCGTCGACCATTCGCCCCAGGGATTTGGTTCCCCCGTTCCACCCGGCGGTGCCTGATGGACTCGGCACAAATGTTGGCGGCGACCCTAGCAGGCGCGAGACTGTTTGCTAGCAGTTCTTAACACCAATTATCCCTGCTGCAACGCATATTTCAGGATCCGGGAGGAGCCCCGGGGCCGCTATCGAATCACGTCGGTTCGGGGTGCGCCTCGCGCGCACGGGCTCGGTCCGCGACAATCCCCGAGTCTATGCCTGTCGAACCGCGACGAGGAGAGCACCGCGCCCGGGCTCGCCGGTGTGCATCGGCGGCCGTGGTGCTCGCGTTGAGTGCGGCAGCGCTGTACGGCTGCGGCGAGGCATCCGGCCCGGCTCCGCAGGCGCAGAGGATCGTCATCCGGACGGGGTCGGCGAAGGGAAAGCCGATCAGCGAGCAGAAGCCGCCCCGCCCGCAGCACCTCGACGTCGCCTCCCGCGCCCAGGAGCGTTCGGCCAGGTCCGCGCCGAAGGTGAAGCTCGTCCGCGGTGATCCGTCCAAGATGCCGGCCGCGTCCGCCGGCACCAATGGCTCGTTCAGCCCTCCCAGCGGTGGGGTGGGCAAGTCGATGACCGCCCACACGATGGCGGGCGTCGGGAACCTCCCCGCCAGCCGAAGCGCCATCCTCCTTCACGGGGTCGCCCTCGCCCCGCCGGGCGCCCCGGACGCGGTCAAGCGAGCGATCAGCGCCGCGAACCAGATCGTCGGCACCCCCTACGTCTGGGGCGGCGGGCACTCGTCCTGGCAGTCCCGCGGCTACGACTGCTCGGGCGCCGTCAGCTACGCGCTGGCCGGCGGCGGATTCCTGTCCGCGCCGCTCGCCTCGAGCCAGCTCGAGTCATGGGGCGCGCCGGGGCCGGGAAGGTGGGTCACCGTCTACGCGAACGCCGGTCACACCTACGCCGTGATCGCCGGCCTACGCTGGGACACGGTCGGCGACGCCCAGGGCTCGGGTCCGCGCTGGCATCCCGCGCTTCCCTACCCGCACGGTTTCACCGTCCGGCACCCGCCGGGCTACTGACGAATATGCAGGAGCCGCTCGGGACGGTGCTCGACCTGCAGCGTCGAGTGGTGGATGTCGAACCGCTTCTCGAGCAGGTCCGCCAGTTGAAGACGGGCGCGGTGGCAGTCGGCCTCCTGCCCCACCAGGACATGGGCTGAGAGAGCCGGGAACCCCGAGGACACCTCCCACACGTGGAGGTCGTGGACCTCCACGACGCCCGGAATCGCGAGCAGTGCCTCGCCGATCTCGTTCGGATCGACGTCCTCCGGCGCTGCCTCCATGAACACGCGCCCCGAGGCACGGAGCAGGAAGTACGCGGAATGAAACATCAGCCCGGCCACGATGAGCGAGGCGATTGGGTCGGCGCGCTCGAACCCCACGAGCAGGATCAGGGCCGCGGCGATCGCGGTCCCGATGAAGGCGTAGAGATCGGTGACGATGTGCCGGAACGATCCCTCGACGTTCAGGCTCTGGCGGTTCGCTCGCGCCAGGGTCCAGGCGGCTGCCAGGTTCACCACGATGCCGGCGAGCGCCACGGCGAGCATCAGCCCGCCCTTGACTTCCGGGGGCGTAATGAGGCGCTGGATCGCTTCGAAGACGATCACCGCGGCGAGCACGAGGAGCGTGATGCCGTTCACCTGCGCTGAGAGGATCTCGATCCGCCGGAAGCCGAAGGTCAGTGATCCCTCCGCGGGTCGTCTGGCGAGGTGGATGGCGAAGATCGAGAGGCCGATCGCGGCGGCGTCCGTGAGCATGTGAGCGGCGTCGGAGAGGAGCGCCAGCGAGTGGGCGATGATCCCCGCCGCGACCTCGAGGGCCATGAACCCGACGATGAGGGCGAGCGCAATCGCGAGCTCCGTGCGATCCGCGTCCGAGGATGCGCCGTGAGTGTGCGACCCCGGTCCCCGCGAGTCAGCCGGGCCGTGGGCGTCCGTTGAGTCGGTTGCCACGTCTCAATGGTGTCATCGAAGGGAACGGCGCGGGGGCTTGAGCCGCCCGGCACCGCTCACGTGGCTGGAAGTGGCTTGGCTCAGCCCTTCTTGGCCTGGCCGGGCGGGAGCCCGCCGGGCTTCTTGGCGAGGCCTGGAGGGAGCCCGCCGGGCTTCTTGGCGAGGCCTGGAGGGAGCCCGCCGGGCTTGGTCGCCAGGCCCGGGGGCGTTGAGGGCGGGCCGGTTCCCCCGGACGGCGGCGTGCTCGCCGGCGTGCCGCCACCGGACGTGGGCGGGGGAGTGCCTCCCGGCGCGGGCGCCGCTGACGGCGGGGCTGATGGGCCGGTTCCCCCGGACGGCGGCGATCCGTTCCCGCCGACTGGACTCAAGTGGGTGCCGCCGCCCCCGCCCGGTGGGCCAGGCTGCGTACCCCCGCGACCGCTCCCGGCACTCGGCGAGGGCCCGGCCGCGTGGCGGCCGGCGGTACCGGAGCCGCTCCGTGCCGTGCCCCCGCTGAGCGCGCGGCCGACCAATGCGAGCTGGTGGACTGCCCCAGGCGAGGACGCGGTCAGCGTCGGCGGCGCCGCGACTGCGATGGGCCCAGCGGGCGGATGGACCGGCTCTGCGGGCGGCTGGCTTGGCTCGGCGATCCGCACGGAGTGCGGCCCGGCGGGCGGTTGGACCGAGCTTCCGTTGGGGAAGTTGGTGTCCCCCACGAGCGCGGTGATGGAGATGAACGCCGCGATCGCGCCTGCGATCAGCGCGGTGGAAGCCACTCCTCCGGACAGGTACTGCAGCGCGCGATCCATCGCCCTCTACATCGGACGAGGCGCTCGAGACTTGAACTCCTTGACGGGGAGCTCAACGCATGACCCTCTAGGGGTCAGGAAACCGTGGCGGCGCGCTCGTCGGTCGGGGCGGCGCCGCTCCCGGACGCCGCCGGTCTTCCGTTGGTGGCGGCGCCGTTCTGCATCGCCTCCGCGGCGATGTCCGCGCCGTTCCGCAGGCGCTCCCGGTACTCGGCCGCCTGCATCCTCGAGATGACCAGGCGCTGGATCTCGGCCGTTCCCTCGAACAGCTGGTAGATCTTCGCGTCCCGGAACCACTTCTCGAGCGGCAAATCGGTCGTCTGCGCGGCGGGGCCGACCAGGTCCATGCACGTCCGGGTCGCCCACATCGCGACGTCGCCGCCCTTGAGCTTTGACATCGAGCCCTGGCCGCCGGTCATCGGGATGCCGTTGCGGCCCATCCACGACGCGCGCTGGATCAGGAGCCGAGCCGCTTCGATCTCGGTGGCGACCTCGGCGATCCGTTGCTGGGTTTCCTGGCGCTGGAGCGGCGGCTTGCCCGCGGTCGAGCTCTCGTCGAGCCACTCGGCGATGGGGTCGGCGGACGCTCCGTTGTCGAGGTAGGCGAGCGTCCACTCGTAGGCCGCCTGCGCGATGCCGATCGCGGAGGCGCCGACGACCGGGCGCGTCAGCTCGAAGGTCGCGAGCGCGTTCGAGGCACGGCCGCTGGACTCTCCGGACCGGGCGCGCTCCAGCTTGCGCTCGAGCTTCTCCATCCCGCCGAGGAGGTTGTCCTGCGGGATCCGACAGTCCTCGAGGATCACCTCGGCCGTGTGCGAGGCGCGAATCCCCAGCTTCGACTCCTTCTTCCCCTGCTTCAGGCCGGGCGTGCCCTCCGGGATCACGAACGAGGCCTGGCCACGATGGGCGAGGGCCGGATCAATGGTGGCCACGACCACATGGACGTCGGCAATCCCGCCGTTGGTGATGAAGACCTTGGTGCCGTTCAGGACCCACTCGTCCCCGTCCGGCTTGGCCGTGGTCCGCAGGCTCTTGACGTCGGAGCCCGCCTGCGGCTCCGTCACGGCGTAGGCGCCGAGCTTGATTTCATCACCGGTCCCGAAGCACTCGGGGATCCACCGTGCGATCTGCTCCGGAGTCCCGGAGGCAGCCAGCCCGGCCGCGGCGAGCATGGAGCCCGAGATCGAGAGGGCGATGCCGGCGCAGCCCCAGTGGAGCTCCTCGGCGTAGATGACGTTCAACTGACCGTCGGGGTCGCCGGCGAGTCGCTGGAGGTGGTCGATCCCGTTGAGGCCCCACTCGCGAGCGGCCTTGAGGACCTCCCAGGGAGTCGACTCCTCGGCGTCGTGCTTCGCGGCGACGGGCCGGATCACCTCGGTCGCGAACCTGCGGCAGAGGGCCTGGAACTCCCGTTGCTCGTCGCTCAGTCCGAAGTCCATCCAAACCTCCGTTGGTGGGCCCGTGCACCGGCTCCGCGGCCGCGAACCCTGCCGATAGCTCTGTCGACTGACTGGTCAGTCAACCAATCCCAGTCTACCGGTCGTCCCACCCCGAATGAGCCTGGCGGCGCGTGTGTGAGAAGCCGGTCCTGGCACCCATCGGGAATGGGCGCGACTGGTTTCGAGCCCGGTCACGCCGACGCGGTTGGACTACCGTTCCCGGACCGTGTGGATGATCTGGAAGCGCCGGTTGGCGATCGGGGGGGCGGCGCTCGCGGCGCTGTGCGCCATTGGCGTGGGGGTCTACTTCCTCGTCGACGCCCTGAACAATGAGCCGAAGCAGGCTGCGCCGCCGCCCGCGCCCAAGATCGTCGTCCACACGAAGAAGGGACAGCCCAAGGCCGCGCAGGACCTCGGCTTCCCTGAGTTCGCGACCAAGAACACGACGCGCGTCGCCGGCGCCGACCCGGTGGCGAGCGCCGCGGGGGTCGCGCTCGCCGCCTTTCCCTCGACCGGCGGGGTCCCGGGCCCCGACGCGGTCTCACTCGTCGACTCGAGTGACTGGCAGTCCGGGATCGCGGCCGCGAGCCTCACCGCGCAACCGGTCAGCGCGCCGATCCTGCTGTCCACCGGCAACAGCATCCCGAGCCTCACGCAGGACGCGCTAACGGCGCTCGGCCCCGCGGGCTCAGCGGCGACCCAGGGCACCCAGGTCTTCCGTATCGGCGGCGCCGCTTCCCCGTCGGGGGTCGACGTCCAGCACGTGACCGGCAAGGACCCGGCCGCGATCGCGGCCCAGATCGACGCCCTGCGACAGAAGCTCACCGGCGCCAAGCCGGACGACGTCCTGCTGGTCAGCTCCTCCGAGCCCCAGTACTCGATGCCCGCTGCTTCGTGGGCGGCCCGATCCGGCGACCCCGTGCTCTTCGTGAACAAGGACTCGGTGCCGAAGCCCACGATCGAAGCACTCAAGCGGGACAAGGGCGCGAACGTCTACGCCCTGGGGCCGCCCTCGGCGATCTCAGACAAGGCGCTCACGAACGCCGGCAGCGCGACGTCGAACGTGGTGCGGATCGGCGACACGGACCCGGTTGCGAACGCGATCGCCTTCGCGCGCTACTCGAACGGCAGCTTCGGCTGGAACATCACCGATCCCGGGCACGGCCTGGTGATCGCCTCGGACAAGGACCCGATGGACGCCGCGGCCGCGGCCCCTCTCTCCGCGAGCGGCACCTGGGGGCCGCTCCTCATCACCGACGACGCCGCGCAGGTCCCCGAGTCGCTTCGCGGGTTCCTTCTGGACATCAAGCCGGGCTACGTGGACGACCCGACCCGGGCCGTCTACAACCACGTCTGGATCATCGGCGACCAGGCGACGATCTCGGTGGCCTTCCAGGCACAGGTCGACGATCTCGCGGAGGTCGCGCCGGTAAGGTCCGGCACTGGAGCCGGCGTGAAGCCGCCTCCCCAGCCGCCGAGTCAGACCAAGAACGGGAGTTCGAGCCGATGAGAGCGCCGAGGCGATGAGCGAAGCGGAGCGACCCGATCGCCTCACGGAGGGTCGGCGTGTGACCATCGACGACATTCGCGCCCTGGCGGGTCCGTCGACCCCCCACTTCGCTCTCCAGATCCGCAACCGCATCCGCCGCCTGATCGACGGGCTGCCCGAGGGCGATCCGGTACGGGTCGAGGGCGAGCGGCACATCGCGCGCCTCGAGGACCTCGCCCAGCACTCGGGTGACCCGCGAGGCGTCGGCCCGGGAGCCCCGGCCGCCCACTGATGGCCGAGGTCAAGGCTCCGGAGCCCCAGGGGCTCCAGAGAGCGCGGGAGCTCCTCACCACGGAGGCGGCCGCCGAGGCCGACCGCCCCGGAGCGACCGAGCACGGCTACCTGGACCTTCTTCCAGAGGACCTGGAGTCGACCGGCACGACGCAGGACCTGATGACAACGAGCTTCGTGCCCGCGATCTACGAGCGCTACTGGCGGCCCGCCCTTGCGCGCGTCGCGAAGGGCGTCACGGGCCCCGGCATGACCGAGGAGGTGCGCATCGCCAGGCTGCTACTCGGCCTCAGCCCTGGCGACACGGTCCTCGACGTCGCGTGCGGACCGGGCAACTTCTCGCGCGAGTTCGCGAAGGCGGTCGGCGAGGACGGCCTCGTGGTCGGGATCGACGCCTCGCGGACCATGCTCACCCGGGGCGTCGCCGACCTGCGCTCAGCCGGCCTTGCCAATCTCGCGCTGGTCCGCGGCGACGCCAACCGGCTCCCGTTTGGCGACGCGAGCTTTGATGGCGTCTGCTGTTTCGCCGCGCTCCACCTCTTCGCCGACCCGTTCGGCGGGCTGGACGAGATGAGGCGGGTGCTGAAGCACGGCGGTCGCATCGCGCTCATGACTTCCGTTCGTCGCAAGGTCACGCTGCCGCCGCTGAAACCCGTGATGGAGCGGGCCAGCGGCATGCGCGTGTTCGAGTCAGACGAGATCGTCCACGCCCTCGCCGAGCGCGGTTTCCTCAACGTCCGCCAGCGGCTCGCCGGGATGGTGCAGTTCGTCGGCGGCAGGCTCGCCGACGAACCCATCACCAGCTGACCCCAGCGCAGATCTCGTCAGCCCCCCTTCCCCACTAGGGGCCGGCCGCCCCGGTCCCCGGTGCGTGAACTTCATCCAGGTCCTGGGGCGAACTCCTCGACGATCCGCTGCTGGTAGGCGGCCAGCTCCTCGGGAGGGATGAAATAGGTCGGCGGCGTCAGGAACACGCCGTCGCCCCGCTCGCCCACCTCCTCGACGCGGGCTCGCACCCTGTCCGCCGGCCCCGCCGCGCAGTACGCGTCGACCATCTCGTCCGGCACCAGGGCCGGCATCCCGGCGAGGTCGCCGGACCGGAACGCGTCGCCGACCTGGACCGCGGCATCGCCGAACCCGTGCATCTCCCAGAGCGGCGCATAGGTTCGGACGGTCGCGTAAAAGCAGATCGTGCGCCGGCAGGCCTCGTATGCCGCCTTCTCATCGTCGGAGATCGCGCAGCAGACGGTCGGAATAAAGTCGAAGTCCGAGCGCGAGCGCCCCGAGCGCCCAAGCCCGGCCTCGAAGTTGGCAACCAGCACCTCGTCGAGCCAGCGGAGCGAGCACATCGGGTGGCCGATGAGCCCGTCGGCCACGTCGCCGGCCATCCGCGCCATGCCCTCGCGCACGGCCGCGGTGTAGATCGGCACCGTCTCGCGAACGGGCGCGTGCGGGCGGACCCAGCCCTTGATGTCGATGTCGTGGTAGGAGCCCTCGTAGCGGATCGGCCCGCCCGTCGGTGCCTTCTGCATGATCAGCCTGACCGCCTCGATCGTCTCGCGGAGGTGCGGCGCGGGCCGGCCGTAGTCGATGCCGTGCCAGGTCTCGTTCAGGCGCTTCACGCCCGCCCCCAGGCCCAGCCGAAAACGCCCGCCCGACATCTCGTCTATGTCCAGGGCGGTGACCGCGAGGATGAACGGGCTACGGGTGAACGCCCACGCTATCCCGGTCCCCACGCCGACCCGCTCGGTCGCGGCCGCGATCCAGGTCGCCTGGGTCACCGAGCTGCGAAATAGCTCGGGCGTCCACACGCAGTCGATGCCCGTGGCATCGGCCACGCGGGCCTGTTCCGCGAGATCCTGGGCCGTGTCGGCGATTGCCGCGATCGAGATGCGGTCGAGGGCGGAGGTGGCCATCGGCGGCGAGCCTATCCGTCCCCGAACGGGACAGCGTCTCTCCGGAGGTCGACGAGGACGAGGACGAGCCGCCGCATCCGGCAAGGATGGAGGTGGCGATCAGCCCTCGCAGGGCCACGACGAGTCGTGGTCGCATGCTTGATGTCTCCTTCGTTGAGTGCATTGCGCCGCCTGTTACCCGAGCGGCGAGCCGGGAAAAGCTCGTCTACACGGGAGCGTTGTCGAGCGAGCGCCACAGATAGAGGCACCCGAGCGTGCGATGGGGACGCCATGGCTCGGCGATGCGCTCGAGGTCGTCCGGCCCGGGTAGTTCGTCGAGGCCGTACGCGATCTGAGCGGCGCGGCGGATACCGAGGTCGCCTGTCGACAGGACATCCGGGCGCCCGAGGTGGAAGATCAGGAACATCTCGGCGGTCCACGGCCCGACGCCCTTGACTTCGGTCAGGGCGGCGATCACGTCCTCGTCGTTGAGTTCACCAAGGTCCTCGATCGCGAGCCGCCCGTCGTCGATGCGCTCGGCAAGGTCCAGTAGAAACGCCGCCTTGGCACGGGACAGCCCCGCGCCCCTCAGCGTCTCCGGATCCACCTCAAGCACCTCGGAAGGCGGAGGCAGTCTCCCGCCGAGGGTGTCCAGGAGCCGCTCCCAGATCGAGCGCGCCGCCTTGGTGGACAGCTGCTGGCCGACGATCGCGCGCGCGATCGCCTCGTAGGGGTCGGGTCGGCTGCCGCGCCGGTCGCGCTCGGGGTGGATCGGCCCTCGCTCGTCGATTAGGCCGCGCATCACGTGATCGACCCGGCGCAGGTGCTCGTCGGCCTTCGTCACGCGCGGACTCATCCTCCCAACCTAACGACGGGCGGACGGCGATTCGTGATGCCGCTTAGAGAGTCAGACCCTCTGAATGATGGTGCCGGTGCCGAGGCCGCCGCCGCAGCACATCGTCACCAGGCCCGTCTCCTTGTCCGAGCGCTCGAGCTCGTGCAGGAGGGTGGTGATCAGGCGGGCTCCGGTCGACCCGAGCGGATGCCCGAGCGCGATCGCGCCGCCGTTCACGTTGACCCGGTCCATGTCGGGCTCGAGCTCGCGGCGCCAGGCGGCGACGACCGAGGCGAAGGCCTCGTTGATCTCGATCAGGTCGATGTCGTCGATCTGCATACCGTTGCGCTCGAGGAGCTTCTGAGTCGCCGGGATCGGGCCGGTGAGCATGATCACGGGGTCCACGCCGACCGTCGTCTGGTCGACGATCCTCGCGCGCGGCTTCAGGCCCAGCTCGTCGGCCTTCTCGCGCGTCATCACCAGGACGGCTGCCGCGCCGTCGGAGATCTGGGACGAGTTGCCGGCGGTGATCTTGCCGTCCTCCTTGAAGGCCGGCTTCAGCTGGGAGAGCTTCTCGAGGGACGTGTCGGGGCGGATGCCCTGGTCGGTGACGTAGGTGTCGCCGTTGACGGCAAAGGGAATCGTCTCGCGCTCGAAGCGGCCCTCCTCGGTCGCCTTCGCGGCGAGCTGGTGGGACCGCAGGCCGATCTCGTCGAGCTCCGAGCGTGGGATCTCCCACTTGTCGGCGATCATCTCCGCCGAGATCCCCTGGGGGACGAGCTGGTAGCGCTCCATCAGCTCGGGAGAGAAGGCGAAGCCGTGCTCCTGCTGGACGGACATGCTGTCCGCGAAGGAGATGTGGCCCATGTGCTCGACGCCGCCGCCGATGGCTGCGTCGTGAACGCCGGAGGCGACCAGCGCGGCCGCGAAGTTGACGGCCTGCTGGGCGGAGCCGCACTGGCGGTCGATCGTCGTGGCCGGAGTCTCGATCGGCAACCCGGCCTCGAGCCAGGCGTTGCGCCCGATGTTGAGCCCCTGCTCGCCGAACTGCTGGACGCAGCCGGTGACGACGTCCTCGACCACGGCGGGCTCGATGCCGGCGCGATCGATGACCTCCTTGAAGGACCTCGCGAGCAGCGTGGATGGGTGAACGTCCTTGTAGTAGCCCTTCTCCTCGTGACCCCGGCCGATCGGGGTACGGGCCGCCTCGACGATTACCACCTCGCGGCCTTGGAACTTCCCGTTGCTACCCATCTGCGATCACCCTCCGGTTTAGTTGGTTGGCGATGAAGATACTTGATGAGTTGACTGGCGAGTCAACCAGGGTGAGCCGGCTTTTGTCCCACCGGCTCGCGGGAGGGCGGATGAGCGTAGTCTGGCTGGAAGACCGACCGCTACGCGGTGTTGCGCGACGAAACGTGCCCGTTCGAGGGGCGGCCTGAACTTCGATGTGAACCGGACCGCCCCCGCCGGGTGCGAGACGGGTCACGCAGGAGGCCAAGAAATGTCGGGTAGCACTCCGTCGATGGGGGGCTCGGTGGTAACTCACCATGTTCGGGTGGATCCTTCGCGAAGCATGAAGTCGGTCACGGCGGACGTCCAATCACTGCTGGGCGAGTACGGGGAGGGCTCGCGCCGGAGCTGTGCGCTCTTGGCGAGTGAGCTGATCGCACAGATCGTCGGCAGGGAGCCGAGCTGGGCGGGCGGGCCGGTTGGCCTCACCATTCAGCTGCGCAAGGACGCCATTCGCATGGAGGCGACGGCGCCGACCTCGGCGTCGAGCCATCAGAACGGGGTTGCCCCCGAGCCCCTTGCCGAGTGGGGCGAGTTCCTGCTCGACAAGCTCGCCGATCGCTGGGGCGTCCAGGAGGCCCCGCGCAGGGACATCTGGGCGGAGGTCTACGTCTGAGCGGTCACTGGGAGGGGATGGGCGAGCCGGCGGCGATGAAGAACCAGACCGCCATCGCCACGCCGGCGAGCAGGACCGAGGTGAGGATGACGGCCTCCAGCACCGACGGCCCGTATGGGCTTCCGCGCTCGTCGCTCAAACTCTTCTTCCAGGCCGGCAGGTAGCGCTGGGGGAGGTTGGTGCTCCCGGTGATGCGCACGTAGATGCCGTTCAGGCGGGACAGGATCCACGCCATCGTGCAGATCGAGATGACGATGCCCGCGAACACGACCATGTAGGGGCCGCCCGAGGGCTGCTGGGTGTGGGAGAGCTTGGAGCCGATCCAGATCCACCCGAACGGGATCACGGTCCACATCGAGAACGCCCCCACCACCATCATCGCCACCACCAGCCCGGCCGCAGCCCCGAAGACGGGCCTCATTCTGTGCGCGCGCTCTTCCACTCCACCTCTCAGGGTAGGGCGCCCGAGACGCCGATGGAGGCGTTCTTGCGATGGTCCGGGGCTCCGGCGCCACCTGTGCGTGATAGTAACCGGCCGGGGTGAGCGGCTCAGAGGGATACGAGCGGCCAGGGATCGCCGGCAGCGGCGCGATCGCGTGTGGCATCGCCGCGTGCGCCAGCGCGCTCGGCGAGGTTCGCCTCTGGGCCCGCAGCGACGTCTCGGCCTGGCGGGCGGAGGAGCGAGCCGAAGCGGAGTGCGCCAAGGTCGACGGCGCCACACCCCGCATGATCCGGGTGACGACGAGGATCGATGACCTCGCCGAGTGCGACCTCATCGTCGAGTCGGTGAAGGAGGACCTGGAGGTGAAGACGGAGCTCCTCGGCACCCTCGGCGAGATCGGCGACGCGGACCTCGCCAGCACCACCTCCTCCCTCTCCGTGCGCGAGCTCGGGGAACGCAGCGGGCACGCGGACCGGGTCTTCGGCCTGCACGTCTTCAACCCGGTCCCGCGGATGGAGCTGATCGAGCTCTGCCTGCCGGACGCGATGCGCGACGGTGCCGCCGACCGCGCACGCGCATGGTGCGCCGCGCTCTCCAAGACCCCGGTGGAGGCCCCGGACCAACCCGGCTTTGTCGTCAACCGGCTTCTGTTTCCCTACCTCTTCGACGCCGTGCGCGTCATGGAGAGGACCGGAATGCCCGCTGCCGACGTCGACGCCTGCATGCAACTCGGCGCCGGGCACCCCATGGGCCCACTCCGGCTGCTCGACTTCGTCGGGCTCGACGTGGCCGCCGCCATCGGCCAAAGCCTGTTCGACGACACGGGCGAGGACCGCTACGGGGCGCCGGGGCTGATCGAGGAGCTGATCGGCGAGGGCAAGCTGGGTCGCAAGACGGGCGCTGGGTTCTACAACTACTAGGCCGCTGTGCGCTTGCGCTTCTTGCCGGCGAGGTCCCAGATGACGTCGGCCTCTGAGATCCCCTGACGCCGAGCAATCTCGGCCACGTCGTCCCAGGGGAGATGGGCATCGGGGAGCTCGTCCCATCGGGCGAGGTCCAGCGCTTCCAGCGCTCCACGCAGAGCCGGCCCCAAGTGCTCCTCGGCTCGCAGCACAGCGCGAAGAACCTCGAGTTGCTTATCGGTCAGCTTTACGACCCACATGGCTGCCCCTTCATTAGGTGAGCCGGACGATCGGAAGCTAAAGCCGCCCACGGACGGAAGCGCGGCCACGGATTTCCGCTAATAGCGCCCTATGCGGGGGCTGGAGTCTCGCCCGCGGGCGCGGTATCGGGGGGTCCGGTCCGATTGTGGATGCGGACGGCCACGATCCGGTTCTCGCGCACCGACTCGACCCGGATCTCGTAGCCGTTCGCGATGATCCGATCCCCCCGCTTGGGAAGCCGGCCGAGCTCCGAGAACACGTAGCCGCCGATCGAGTTGAAGGCGTCTGACGACACCGGCAGCCGGATGCCGACGTCCTCGAGGTCGCCAAGCGAGACGTGGCCGCGCACGTACCAGTCCCCGTCGGTGAGCTTGCGGACCGATGCAGCGCGGGGGTCGGTCTCGTCCTCGATCTCGCCGACGACCTCCTCCAGGATGTCCTCGACGGTGACGATCCCGACCGTCCGCCCGTACTCGTCGGAGACCACCGCGATGGAGCTCCGCTGGCGCTGTAGCTCGGCGAGGAGGTCGTCGAGCGGCTTCGTCTCCGGGAAGATCGGGACCTCGCGGATCGCCGGCTCAATGGAGGTGTCCGCCCCGGCGTTCATGTAGAGGCGCACGAGGCTGTTGTTGTGGACGACGCCCCGCACCCGGTCGGGGTTGTCGTCCTCGATCACGATCAGCCGCGTGTGGCCGGACGAGACGCAGCGCTGGAGGGCGTCCTCGACCGACTCGTCCGCGTTGACGGTGACGACGGCCGGGATCGGCGTCATCACCTCGCGTGACTCCTGCTCGTGTAGATGGAAGACCCCGGCCAGGTGACCAGCCTCCTCCGGGTCGATGGTCCCGCCCGTCGCGGACTGGCGGATGATCGCCTTGACGTCCTCCTCGGTGTGCTTCTCCTCAAGTTGATCGGGGTGGACCCCGAGGAGCCTCGCGAGCCCGTTCGAGATCTTCGTCAAGGCGACGGTGAACGGTGCGCTCGATGCGCGGAAGATGGAGAGCGGACCGGAGAGCCTCCGCAGAATGCTCTCCGCCCTGCTGATCGCCAGCATCTTCGGCACCTGCTCCCCGATCGAGATGTGGATCGAGGTGACGAGCACATAAGCGATGACGATCGAGATCGCCACCGCGACGCCGTGGGAGAGGCCGCCGAAGATCGGCTCCAGCAGGTGCGCGATCGCGGGCTCGCCGAGGAAGCCGATCCCGATCGAGGCCATCGTGATCCCGACCTGGCAGGCGGACAGGTACTCGTCCAGGCGGTCGAGCTCGACGAGCGCGGTCTCGACGCCCCGTACGCCCTCGCGCGCCATCGCCTCGAGTCGCGACCTGCGAGCGCGCACGAGCGAGAACTCAGCAGCCACGAAGAGGCCGTTGATGAGCACCAGGACGAGTAGGAGGACGAGTAGGAGAGCGCTCATCGCCCGACCGGTCGCCCCACGGGGCAGCGGTTTGCCCTATGCGGCCGCGTACTCGGAGGTTGGTCGTCGTCGCTCATCGGGCCCGGCGGAGCCTAGGCTACCAAGGGGTTTCCCGGCGGAACCCGGGCCCGTCACTGACGGCCGGCACTCCAGGTCAGCTGGCCGGTGGAGCAGTTCGTGTGGCCTGGTAGGTGGCGCCGGACGCGAACGCCGGCAGGGCGGGTGCGGCCGCCGCCACGACTACGCCCGGGGCAAGGTATCTGCCCTGCTTCCGGCTCCTCATGCGATTTGCCTCCTCAATCCTTCGCCGCCGGCCGATGGGCGGCACGCGATAGCTCTCTCGTCGGCCGATCGGGCGAGGAAGTTGAGCACTAGTGTCTGGTGGCATGTCCGGGGACCAGCAGGAGGCGCCGTACCTCGACGCGATCGTCGCCTATGCCGAGCGCGATCCCGGGCGCTTTCACGTCCCCGGCCACAAGGGCGGCGAGGGAGCGGACCCGGAGCTCGTTGCCGCCCTGAGCGAGCCTGCGTTCAAGTACGACATCCCGGCCGGGATCGAGGGCGTCGACATCGGCCCCGACTCCCCCTTCCAGCAGGCCCAGCGCCTCGCGGCCGAGGCGTGGGGCGCGAAGCGCAGCTGGTTCCTGATCAGCGGCGCATCGCAGGGAAACCACGCCGCATGCCTCGCGCTCCGGCACGCGGGCCGCGGGGTTCTGGCGCAGCGCAACATTCACTCGAGCACCGTGGACGGGATCGTCCTGGCCGGCCTCGAGCCGGCCTTCGTCGCGCCGGAGCTCGACTCCGAGCTCGGCATCGCGCACTGCCTGACGCCGGAGTCCTTGGCGGGGGCGCTCGACGAGAGCCCCGGCGTGGTCGCAGCCCTCACGGTGTCGCCGACCTACTTCGGAGCGGTTGCGGACGTGCGCGGGCTGGCGGAGGTGGCGCACTCGCACGGCGTGCCGCTGGTTGTCGACGAGGCCTGGGGGGCGCACCTGCGCTTCTCGCCGGAGCTGCCGGAGAGCGCCCTCGAATGCGGGGCCGACCTGGTGCTCTCCTCGGTGCACAAGCTGTCCGGCAGCCTCACCCAGTCCGCGATCCTGCACCTGGGCCGGGACGAGTACATCGACCCCGACGTGATCGATCGCTGCGTGACCCTGACCGAGTCGACGAGCCCGAGCGCCCTGCTCACCGCGTCGCTCGACGCCGCCCGCCGGCAGGCGGCGGTTAGCGGGGCGGAGCTCCTCCACGAAACCATTGCGGGGGTGAAGCGCGCCCGGGAGGACATCCGCCGGATTCCCGGGCTCGAGGTCCTCGACGAGCGCCTCATCGGGCGCCCCGGAGTCCACGCGTGGGACCCTCTGCGGCTCGCGGTGGACGTGCGCGGAACGCGGAGCACCGGGACGCGCATCGGGACCCTGATGCGCGAGCAGGACGACGTCAACCTGGAGCTCGTGTCCGAGAACGTCATCGTCGCCGTCTTCGGGATCGGCGAGGACGTCACGCGCAGCGCCTCGCGGCTGGTCGATGGTCTTCGCCATGCGGTCGAGACCCTCGGCAGCGAGGAGGAGCCGCATTCCGCGCCCCTCACCCCCCCGCCGCCCTGGGGTGCGCTCGAGATGCCCCCGAGGCAGGCGTTCCTCGGGGAGCAGGAGGTCGTCCCCTTCGCGGACGCCGTCGGGCGGATCGCAGCCGAGTCGCTCGCCGCCTATCCCCCCGGCATCCCGAACGTCCTGCCGGGAGAGCGGCTTACCCGGGAGACGGTGGACTACATCAACGAGGTCGTCGAGCACGGGGGCTGGGTGCGCGGCGCGGTCGACCGCTCGCTGAAGACTATGCGGGTGGCGGTGGAGTGAACGCGGTGCCAGAGCAGGTCGGAGCAGATTTCCCAGGAAGTGTCCAGGTTGGCGCCGCGAGATGCTGGTGTCGGTGGTGATTCAGTGAGCTCCCGGTGGGGAGTCGATTCCGAGTACGGGCGGCTCACCGACGTCCTCGTCTGTCCGCCGGAGAACTACCGCTGGCATGCGACCAGCGTGATCTCCCGGGGCACGCTCGAGCGGGGCCACCGCTTCGATCCCGATGCCGCTCGCGCCCAGCATGCCGAGCTCGTCTCGGCGTACGAGCAGGCAGGGGTGACGGCCCACCTGCTCGAGCCCGACCCGGCGCTCCCGTACCAGGTGTTCGCCCGCGACTCGAGCGTCATGACCCCGTGGGGCGCGTACGTCACCCAGCCCAAGCAGTGGTGGCGGCGCGGGGAGTACGCGCCGGTGATTCGCTTCTACACCGGGCGTGACATCCCGATCTGGCGGATGGCCACGGCCGGCGCGATCGAGGGCGGCGACGTGATGATCGTCGAGCCCGGCAGCGTCGTGATCGGCAACGGCGAGGAGCGCACGGAACACGCGGCGGCCCATCAGCTGGCCGACTGGTTCCGGGCCGAGGGATGGGAGGCGCGGGTCGAGCCCATCCCCGGCGTCTTCGTTCACATCGACGTTCTGATGGCCGTGCTGGCGCCGAAGCTCGCCGCCGTCTGCGTCGAGCTGGTCTCGACCGGCCTCGTCGCGTGGCTGCGGGACAAGGGCTTCGAGATCCTCGAGGTGCCGGGCGATGAGGCCTTCAAGCTCGGGGTTAACGCGATCTCGCTGGGCGACGACCGCGTTCTGACGGGAGCCGGGGCGCGATCGCTGAACGACCAGATGAAGGCGCATGGGCTCGAGCTCTCCACCCCCGACCTGGATATGTTCACCCTGGGCGGTGGCGGCGCCCATTGCCTGGGCCAGGCGCTCCACCGCGAGGCGATGGGCGCCGAGTGACGAACGGGCCGGCCATCGACGCCGGCCGGGTGGTCGCGGACCTGCGCGAGCTCCACGCGCTCACCGGAACCGACGCCGGCGCCCAGCGCGTCTGCTGGACGGAGACGTGGCGGCATGCGCAGGCGCTGCTGGCCGAGCGCCTCGGCGAGCTGGGCCTCGAGCCCGACCGGGATGAAGCCGGGAACGTCTGGGCTTATCTCGAGGGCGACGCCGAGCCGGCGCTCGCAGTCGGCTCGCACGTCGACTCGGTCCCGGACGGCGGCTGGCTTGACGGGGCGCTCGGCGTGATGGCCGCGCTCGGGGTCGTGCGGGCATGGGCGGATAGTGGAGAGCGGCCACCTCGCACACTGGCCTTCGTGGACTGGGCTGACGAGGAGGGCGCGCGCTTCGGTCGCAGCCTCTTCGGGAGCTCGGCGTTCTCGGGAACGCTGGTGCCGGAGGAGGCGCGGGAGCTCCGCGATTTCGAGGGAGTCTCGATCGTCGACGCCCTCGCCGAGAACGGCGTGGAGCTCGACCGAGTCCTCGAAGCCGGCTCGCGCCGGAGCCGGCTCGGCGCCTACCTCGAGCTCCACATCGAGCAGGGCCCGGTGCTGGAGGCCGAGGGCCTGCGGTCAGCCGCAGTGAACGGCTGCGCCGGAATCGAGCGCCACCGCTTCCGCTTCAGCGGCCAGGCATCGCACGCGGGGACGACTCCCATGGATCGCCGTCGCGACGCCGGGCTCGCGGCGGCCGATGCCGCCCTGCGCATCGAGCGGGTCGGGCGGAGCCACGGCGGCGTGGCGACCACTGGCGCCCTGGCGCTGCGGCCGGGGATCGCCACCGCGGTCGCCGGCGAGGCAGAGCTGTTGGTGGACCTCAGGCATCCCGACGCCGGCGAGCTGGCGTCGATGCTTGAGGACGCGTGGGGCTCGGGAGAGGAGGCGGCCGCCGAACGCGGATGCGAGTTCTCCTCCGAGCACGTCTGGTCGATCGAGCCGATCCCGTTTGACCCCGCTCTGGTGGACCAGGCGCTCGCAGCGAGCCGCGAAACCACCGGGTCCGAACGTGTGCTGACGAGCGGCGCGCTTCACGACGCTGCGGAGGCGGCGCGCGTGATTCCCACCGCAATGCTGTTCTGCCCCTCGATCGCCGGCCTCAGCCACGCGAAGGAGGAGGACACGAACGGGGCGGACCTGATCGCCGCGATCGAGGCGTTCGGCCTCCTGGCGAACCGCGTGCTCGCCTCGGATCTCTCCTAGGCGCGGGCGAACTGGCCGTGGAACCCGAACGGGATGTGGTGCGGGACGTCAGCCCTCGCCACCTCGTCGAGCGATGCCGCGTCGAGCACCAGCAGGAACGAGGTGCCGGTGCGGCCGTCGAAGACAACTGAGAGCAGGACGCCCGCGTCCTCGTCCCGCGCGTCCGGCTCCGCCACGAAGACGGGCTCGCCTGGATAGCAGCCCTCCTCGTGCCACACGGAGCCCTGGCGACGCGTGACGTCGGCCTTCACGATCCGGTCGAGCCAGCTGTTGTCAGCGCTGCCGACGCCCCAGGCGTAGCGGTACGGCCGCTCGTTGCAGCGGCCGTAGTTGATGCGCGGAAGCTCCATCTGCTCGGAGATCAGGCGCTCCGTGGCGACCGTGCCCTTCCCGGTAGAGAGCGTAAACCGCTCGAGATGCGGCTCCGCGAGGGGCTTGCCCTCGCGCAGGCGCTCGAGGTAGAGGTCCTCCACGATCTCGGCGTCGTCAAACGTGCAGATGTCGACCACGACGTCATCCCCGTCCTCGTAGGCGTTGACGTGGTGGAAGCCGAAGCGCGCATCGGTCTCGAACGGGCCTGTGCTCTCTCCTGTGGTGCGGTCAAAGAGCTGGAAACGCGTGCCGAGCTCGGGCCGCCAGCGGTAGTTCTCGATGTAGGGGCGGCCGCTGAACGCGAGCGACGGCGGGTTCACGACGTACGGGAACTCGGCGAGCACGAGCCAGCGCTCGGTCAACCCGAACGAGTGCATGTAGGAGGGGCGCGACACGGGCTTGGTCGCGATCACACGCGGCTTCGACGCGTTGGGCGGAAGCAGGAAGAAGCGGTAGGTCGAGCGGGGGCCTAGCTTGGCCGCATAGTTGAGCATCCCCTTCGTGGCCCGGTCAATATGCGGGTGGGCGGTCGTCAGCTGGCCCGGCACGTTGTAGGCGACTCCGGCCGCGCCGAGGGTGTCGGCGTCGAACTCCACGGGGATCGGCGTCTCGGTCATCGCGATGAAGCGCTCCCCGAGCTGCACGAGGTTGACGTTGGCGTTGTCGGTCAGCTTCGGCGAGAACATCGCCGTCACGCGCTGGTACAGGGACCGGCACGGATCGGTCGCAAACTCGGAGTAGGTGATCCGGCCCGTGTCCCGCGCCGCGCGGTACGCCTTGGTCTCGAGGAACCGGTTCGCATACGACACCTGGCCGTCCTCGAGCGAGAAGCGGTGGAGCATCGCGAGGCCGTCGAACCAGTGGTTCATCGTGCGGTCGCCGACCTCCCACTTCGCCGGGCCGGTCCGGATCAGCGATCCCTCGAGCCATGACGGCAGCGCGCCGGTCACCGGTAGGCCCTCGATGTGCGTCTCCTCGGAGAGGGAGTCGAAGCCGTGCCGGGGGCTGACGCGAGTGGATGTCTCGGCGACGCTGGTCATAGTTCCTCCTGTATCGTTCGGATCGAACCGTTCGAAGCGCACTGTATCATGCCGCGCGTGCCCGCGCCACGCCTCACGGACACCTCCTACGCCGTCCTGGGCCTGCTCGATCAATGCGGGTCGGCGACGCCCTACCAGCTGAAGCAGATCGCGCAGGTGAGCATCTTCCATTTCTGGGCCATCCCCCACACGCAGATCTACACCGAGTGCGGGCGCCTCGCCGAGGCGGGGTTGCTCAACGAGAAGCGCGAGGAGAGCGGCCGTCGTCGTCGCGTCTACAGCCTGTCGGCGGCCGGGCGCAAGGAACTCCAAGCGTGGCTCCACGACCCGGACGCGGACATGTACGAGCTTCGCGACCCGGGGCTCCTGAAGCTCTTCTGCGGGGCCGACCCCGCGGCGCTGGCCTTGAGGCAGCTCGAGCGCCATGAAACCCGCCTCGCCGAGTACGAGGAATTGCTCAGGCAGGACGGCATGCCCGACGGCGTGCGCCTGGCGCTCGAGGGCGGAGTAGGCCATCAACGCGAGTACGTGCGCTTCTGGACTCGCCTAGCCGGCTGAGCGGACCTGGCCTCCGACCAGCGTCTCGGCGATGAGCGGTACCCCGGGGCGGTAGACGAGATCGGCGTAGGTGGATGCTTCGAGGACCACTGCGTCCGCCGGCGCGCCCGGGCTCAGGCGCCCCAGGTCATCGCGACCGAGCGCCCGGGCGCCGCCCAGGGTCGCGGCGGCCAGGGCCTCCTCGACAGTCATCCGCAGGTCGCGGACCGCCAGCGCGATGCAGAAGCTCATCGAGGTCGTGTTGCTCGAGCCCGGGTTCGTATTGGTCGCGATCGCCACCGAGACGCCCGCGTCGATCGCCCGCCGGGCGTCGGGGTAGGGCTCGCGGGTCGAGAAGTCAGTGGCCGGGAGGAAGGTCGCCACCGTGTCGCTACCTGCGAGCGCCTCGATATCCGCGTCGTCGAGATACGTGCAGTGGTCCACGGACGCGGCCCCGAGCTCTACCGCGAGCCGCGCGCCGGGGCCCGGGCCGAGCTGGTTACCGTGGACCCGCATTCCGAGCCCAGCGTCGCGGCCCGCCTCGAGCACCGCGCGGGACTGGTCGGCGTCGAACGCCCCGCGCTCGCAGAAGACGTCGATCCAACGCACGTGGCGTGCGCACGCCGCGAGCATCTCGCCGCAGACGAGCTCGACGTAGTCGTCGACCCGGCCCTCGTATTCCGGCGGCACGACGTGGGCGCCGAGGAACGTGGCGTCGTCCGTGAACTCGGCGGCGATCTCACACAGTCGCTTCTCGTTCGGGGTGTCGAGCCCGTACCCGGACTTGATCTCGAGATGGGTGATGCCGGCGCGCATCGCCTCGGCCCGCCGGCGGGCGGTCAGCTCGCGCAGCTCGTCGTTGCTGGCGCGGCGAGTCGCCTCCGTCGTCACTCGGATCCCGCCGGCCTCGTAGGGCCTGCCCGCCATGCGGGCGGCGAACTCATCCGCGCGATCGCCCGCGAACACCAGATGGGTGTGACTGTCGACGAAGCCGGGGATGACGCAGCGCCCGCCCGCGTCGAACCGCTCGTCGCCGTCCGCGCCCGCGCGCTCGACGGCGACGACCTCGTCATCCTCGATCACCAGGGCGGCGTCGCGCAGGACCCCCAGCTGCCCCTCGCCCAGCTCGGGGGCGTTCGTCACCAGGAGGCCGATGTCGTCGACGACGAGGGCGCTCACGCCCAGACCTCCCGGATCGCCCGCTCGAGCTCGGCCGGCACGTCGAGGTCGACGTGCCGTCCATTCCTCACGATCTCCCGGCCACCGGCGATCACCCCGGTGACGTCGGCGGCGGTCGCCGCGAAGACGAGCGAGCCGACGGCGCTCCGCGCATCCGCCCCGGCCAGGCGCGGGGTGTCGAGGGCGACGGTGACGAGGTCGGCCACCGCCCCGGACTCGATCCGCCCGGCCTCGGGCCAACCAAGGCACCGGTGACCAGCGCCGGTCGCCGCCTCGAGCAGCGCGCTCGCTGGGTTGCGGCCGCGCTCCCCGGTATCAAGCCGCTCGTCGAGCTCAACCGCCCGGGCCTCCTCGAAGAGATCGATGACGGCGTGGGAGTCGGAACCGAGGGCGAGGGCGATGCCACCGTCGCGCATGCCCTCTGCGCCGCCGATCCCATCGGCGAGATCGCGCTCCGTCGTGGGACACAGGCAGCAGGTGGACCTGCCGGCACCCAGGATCTCGAGGTCCGGGGCGTCGAGATGTGTTCCGTGCACGGCCACAAACCGCTCCGTGATCGCGTTCGCCCAGCCGAGCAGCGCGGTAGGCGTGGAGCCGAACGCCTCAACGCACGCCGCGTTCTCCGCCGGCTGCTCGGAGACGTGCGCGTGCAGTGGGCACGCCCGCTGGTTCGCCCACTCGGCCACCGCCATGGCCGATTCGGGATCGACCGCCCGGAGGCTGTGGATCGCCGCGCCGATCCTGGTGCCGGCGTCCCCATCGAGCTCGCCCACCCGCGCTGCCCAGCGGTCGGCATCGCCGTCGCCGAAGCGGCGCTGGGCCCCGGCCAGCTCCTCCCCGATGCCGCCGTGCAGGTAGCAGGCGTCCAGCAGCGTGATCCGGACCCCGGCCTCGCGCGCAGCCTGGATCACCGCCCGGCCCATGGCGTTCGGGTCGTCGTACGACGTTCCGTCAGCACGGTGGTGGAGGTAGTGGAACTCACCGACGCACGTGATTCCGGCCAGCGCCATCTCGCCGTAGGTCGCGCGGGCCAGCGGGAGATACAGATCCGGTTCGAGCCGTGACGCCAACTCGTACATCGCCTCCCGCCAGCTCCAGAAGTCCCCGCGTCCCGAGTGCGTCCGGCCGCGCTGCGCGCGCTGGAACGCATGCGAGTGGGCGTTCGCGAGACCGGGGATCGTGAGGCCGTCGAGTCGGGTCGCGTGGCGTGGCGGGCCGACGACTCCGGTGGCCACGTTCGCGATCCGCTCGCCGTCGACCTCGACCGTCACCCCCTCGACGACGGACTCGCCGCCGAGCCAGGCCATCTCGCACCAGTAGGCCGTGGAGCTCAAGAGCCGTACCGATCGACGATGGCCCGAGCGCGGTCCTCGAACTCCGCGCGCTGGTGGCGCTCGTAGTGCTCCCAGGTCGAGAGCGTCCTCGAGTCGGCGCGATCCACGAACAGCACGCCGTCGAGGTGATCGACCTCGTGCTGAAACGTCCCGGCGGTCAAACCGCTTCGAACCTCATCGTGCTCGTCACCCTCGCGGTCGAGGTAGTGGACTCGAATCGTCGCGCGACGCTCCAGGTACCCCCGCAGATCGGGGACCGACAGGCAGCCCTCGTTGACCTCGAACGTCTCGTCGTCGACCGGCTCGATCACCGGATTGACCATGACCGTCAGCGGGATCGGCGGCTTGTACGGGTACCGCGGGTTCGTGCCCTCCACCTCCGCGACCGCAACGCGAAGCGTCTCGCCCACCTGGTTGGCGGCGAGCCCGGCGCCGTTCGCGGCCCGCCTCGTTTCGATCAGGTCGTCGATGAGACCCTGCACCTCCGGCGATCGCAGCTCCTTGGGCGTGACCTCACGCGCGCGCTCGCGCAGGACCGGGTCTCCGATGGTCACGATCTCGCGGACTGCCACGACGCCGACGCTACCGCCTGA